>Ga0105047_10000432_pt1 | contig 71149 bp, 70 predicted proteins | sample MAT04_FD_78384 | JGI IMG/M metagenome (GOLD analysis project Ga0105047, IMG submission 78384) | Freshwater microbial communities from Lake Fryxell liftoff mats and glacier meltwater in Antarctica - MAT-04 (megahit assembly) | ecosystem: Environmental > Aquatic > Freshwater > Ice > Liftoff... | reverse complement strand
TCCAGCGTCATCTGTTGTGCCGCCATGCGCATCGAGATCGCGATGCAATTGGCCAGGGCTGCCAGCATCAGGTCGGATGGGGACATGGCGTCGGCTGCTGGCGCCAACGCGGCCTGCGCGCGGTGGCCGGCCTCGGTCTCGAATGCCAGCGTGGCGCCGTCGGCCGATTGCACGGTCAGCGGACCATACGTCTTGGGTTTGATCTTTACTTGCATGTTCTAGCCTTCGTGGTTCGGCCATGGGGCGGGCCAGGGAGGAGTCGATTGTTGCGGATCGGTCGCTGCGGTGTCACATCAGCAGGTTGGGCAGGAAGGTGGCGATTGACGGAAACACCGTCAGAATGCCGACGGCCAGCAGCAACATGACCCAATACGGCGCCGCAGCCTGCGCCGCGCGCCCGAGCGATACCTCGCCCTTGGTAAGCACGGTTAGCACCGACAGGTTCAACCCGACCGGCGGTGTGATCTGCCCGATCTCGATCATGATAGTGATGATCACGCCGAGCCAGATCGGGTCGAAGCCGAGCTTGGTCATCAGCGGAAACACGATCGGCAAGGTCATCACCATCAACGACAGTCCGTCGAAGAAGCAGCCCAGCACCAGGTAGGCGATGATCACGATCAGCAGCACCGTGTATTTGTCCAGCCCGCCGGCAAGCACCGACTCCAGAATTGCCTGGGGCGCGCCAAGCACGCTGGCAGACTGGCTCAGCACCGTTGCACCCAGAACTACAAAACCGATGGACGAGAACAGCAGCACCGAGCGCATGACGCTGCCTGCCAGTTTGCGCGGTGTGAGGTCGCCCCACACAAAAGCGATGATGACCGCCACCACGACGCCCACGCCCGCGGACTCGGTGGGCGTGGCATAACCGAATGCAATGCTGCCGATGATCGCGACGATCAGTGCGACCACTGGCCAGATCTGCAGCATTCCTGTCAGGATCGACAGCAGCGGTGTGCGTGTTTCGTCCTTCGGGTAGAGCGCCGGATTGCGCAGGCAGGCGAACAGGATGTAGCCCATGAACAGAGCGGTCACCATCAGGCCTGGCACGATGCCGGAGATGAAAAGCCGCCCGATGGAGGTCTCGGTCAATGCGCCGTAAATCAGGAACGACAGACTGGGCGGAATAAGCAGGCCCAGCGTGCCGCCGCCCGCCAGGCTGCCCACCACCGCCGACTTGTCGTAGCCGCGCTTGACCATTTCCGGGTAGGCCACCGAGCCGACCGCAGCAGCGGTCGACAGGCTGGAGCCACTGACCGCGCCAAACAACGCACACACGGCGACATTGGTGTGCAGCAAGCCGCCGGGCACCCGCGCGAAGACCGGCTTGAACGCGCTGTACGCGCGCTGGCTGATGCCGCTGTGCAGCAGGATCTCGCCCAGCAGGATGAACAGCGGAATTGCGCTGAGGGTGAACGAGTTGAATACGTTCCAGATCGCGTTGACGGCCAGCGAGGTTGCGCCATTGGCGAAGAAATGCAGCAGCAGCAGGCCGGTCAGGCCCAGAGCCGCCCCCAGCGCTGCGCCGCTGGTGGCCGTGAGCACCAGCAAGGAACCGAATGCCGTCAGGAACATGGGGAGAGGTCTGCGCCGTTGGGTCGGCAACGTGCGTCAAGCCGCATCGAGGGCCTGATCGACAGGTTTGTTGTCGCTGCCGGTGATCGTACGCACCAGTACCAGCAACGCGCACAGTGCCACGGACAGTGGCAACACCGCCATCCATGGCCCCAGGCGCAGGCTCGCAGCTTCGGACTTGATATTGCGCCTGAAAGCAAATTCGAGCCAGGGAATGGCATCCAGCAGAAACCAGCCGCAGAAGGCCAGCATGACAAGCGCGGCAAACACCGACAATGCTCTACGTCCGCGAGCCGACAGGAAATTGGCCAGGAAGGTGACCCGGACATGGCTGGACTGCGCCGTGACCATCGGCAAGGCCAGGAACAGCGAGGTGCTGAGCAGCAGGCCGACCAGTTCCTCGGTGTAGTACAACGGTGACCCGGCCAGCCGGCGCATCACGACACTGACCACGATGATGCCCACGATCAGGAACAACGAGGAAGCCGCCAGCGCGGCGCACAGGCGTGACACCCGGACCAGAGCATACTCCAGTCTCGTCGCGAGCGCGAGAATCAAGATGCCAGCCCGCAGGTCAAGCGAGGATCAGCGGCCCATGGCCTTGATCACCCGCTCCCGATAGGCCGGCGCCTTGCCGCCGGCTTCGGCCGCCAGGTCGGCCCAGGTGGCCGAGACGGCTTCAAGGAACTGCTTGCGGTCAGCGTCGGGGAAGTCCCCCAGCCAGGTCAGACCTTTCTTCTTCAGTTCTTCACGTGCCGCCAACTCGCGCTGATGGTCGGCGGAATATTCGTTGGTGCGGTTCCAGGTGTCGTCGGCCGCCTTGCTGATGGCCGTTCGCTGTGCTTGCGGCAACGCATTCCACTTGGTGGTCGCCATGCCCAGCGCGTACGGAGCCGAGGGCATCGGATACAGGAACGCGCCGTACTTGGCGACCTCGTGCATGTTCACGGTATGGGCATACAAGGCGGGATATACGGCGCAATCGACGACGCCTGTCTTCATCGCAACATACATGTCGGCCTGCCCGATGATCTGGGCGGCAACACCCAGGCGCTTGAACGCCGCGACCTGTTCCTTGGCCCAGACCCGCAGTTTACGGGTCTTGAGGTCGGCCAGGGTCTTGACCGGCTGGTCGCGGCAGAAGATGGAGGCCTCCAGCATCGGAATGGCCATGTAGCCGGCGGCGGTAATGCCCCAGTCTTTCAGTTCGTCGTCGTAGATCTGACGTACCACCGGCAAGGCGCGCTTGAGCTCGTCGACGTTGCCGATCGCCCCCTGTACCAGCGTCAGGCCGAGGGCCGGCGCGTCGCGCGACACATAGTTGGACCAAATCAGGCTCATGTCGACCGCGCCTTTGGGCAGAACCTGCAATACGTCTGCATCCTTGATGCCGAGTGAACCGCCGTTGTGCATCTTGACGGTCACCGCTCCGCCGCTGTTCTTGCCCACGTCCTCGGCAAACTTCATCAGTTCGCGGGTCTCCGGACGGGATTCGGGAAGCGGATTGTTGAAGCGCAGTTCGGATGCGTGCGCGGCCAGGGCCAGGCAACCGGACCCTAACAAGGCCAATGCAAAACGTTTTGCGCGATTTCTCATGATGGGCTCCAGGCGTGGTAAAAAAGCACGAGGTGCCCGCACGAGGCGGGCACGTTGATGAACTGTTCAATTTTAGTCACGGATGGTACTTCCAATCGATCCAGTCAGTGTCGCTGTGACCCTGGACACCACATTGCCGGTGCGCGCCGCGCGCGTATGGGCAGTGATCCGCGATTTTGACGCGATGCCGGCCTGGAACGCGTCGGTGCGCCAGTCGCGTATCGAGGACGGACCAGCCGATCGCGTCGGTTGCCGCCGGGTACTGGTGTTCGATGATGGCGGCACCTGGGAGCACCAGCTCACCGGCTTGTCCGATGCCGACATGAAGCTGCAGTACCGCATCGTCGCGACACCGCAGCCGATGCGCATTCCGGTATGGAATTACCGCGCCGAGATCCGTGTGGCTGCGGGCGGCCCCCAGCGGCACGATGGCGTAGCGGAGCTCTGTCAGGTTCGATGGGACGCCTGGTTCGACACCGCCCATCCCGATGAAATGCAGGCGCGCGCGCGACAGGTCTTCCAACAGGGTTTTGACGGGCTGCGGCGCCATCTGGGCACCTGAGCAACCGTGGCCGGCAGCCGTCCGGCCAGCCTGCGCATGTCAACGAATGGCCAGTGTCGGTGCGTCGTCCGGCTCCGGCGGCAACGCGATCGGCTGACCATGCGGCGTTTGTTCGGCGGCATCTGCCCAGGCGTGTTCAAGTGCGTGCAACTGCTCTGTAGTGGCAATGCCGCGGCTGATCGTCAGCTGCTCAAGCGCGTCCATCCAGTGGTAGTAATAACGGCTCCCGTCGTCCGGGTCGCCGTCAAGCTGGGCCTGCCGGATACACGCAGCCAGCGTCGCAGCCCACTGGACCCAGGTAAACACGCCTTTGTGGTGCAGCATCAACGTCATCGCGAAGGCGTGGGCCTGCCAGGGCTCGCTGAAAGGCCGTTCGCCGGTCGGTTCCGAAGGCATCGGCAAGCCCGCGCCATCGCGGGCGCAGGCGGCCGCCACCTCGGCCAGGGTCGAGAGCAGCGCCGTCATGCAATTGGCTCCAGATATGACTCCCAGGCATCGACGCTGACCTGCACGGTGGCGTCGGCCTGTGGACCCCAGAGGTCCTGCGCCGCAAACACCACGGTGTAAAGCCACTGCGCTTGCTCCATGAACGGCGGCTGCGCCTGGCTGGCGTGGGCGTCGGCGAACACATGGGCGCCGTGCACCAGGGCGATCGTGCCGGTGTGCCCGCGTACATACCGCGGCAGCCGGGTATGGCCTTGCGGATGCATGTTGCGTGTGCGAACCCGCATGCCCACGGCGAAACATGCCGGCGCCGGTGCGGGCCGTTCGGTTGGCGTGCCGCGCGCCAGCGATGTGTCGACGTCCGTGCCGCGCAACACCCGCGCCACCGGCTTTGCCGGCGTGCGCATCTGTCCATCGCGCAGTTCGTCGGCATCGGCCAGGCCGCGCTCGCGCATCAACTGCTCCAGTGCGCACAGCCAGATCGCGTAGTAGCTGCTGCCCAGGTAGACCGCGCTGGGCAACGATTCGCGCGCCGAGCGGCTCAGGTCGATGTTCCATTGCCCGGTTGCGCCCATGGCCAAGGTCAGTGCCAGCGCACGTTTTTCCCAGTCTCCATGAAACAGGGGCTCATGCGACTCCGCGACGACCGGCCCGAAGCCCTGCATGCCGCCCATGTCATGTACACCATTCATATAGAGGCAGGGTGATGGCCGGAAAATCGGGGCGCTAGAGGGGATCAGCGACCGCCGGCCACGGACGCGGGTTCTTGCGCCAGCCCGGTACCGATCATCGCGTCGCGCGTGACCAGCGCGGCGAGTTGCTGTTCGTTCAGGCCCTCTGTTCTGGCAGGTTTCATCGGAATGACGAGGTAACGCACCTCTGCCGTCGAGTCCCAGACGCGCAACTGCGTCGCGGCAGGCAGCTGCACGCCGAAGTCGGCGAGCACGCCGCGCGGATCCATCACGGCCTTGGCCCGGTACGGCGCACTTTTGTACCAGACCGGCGGCAGGCCCAGCACCGGCCAGGGGTAGCAACTGCACAGGGTGCAGACCACCATGTTGTGCAGATCAGGCGTATTGGCCACGGCAACCATATGTTCGCCCTGGCGTCCACCAAATCCCATGGACGCTATCGCGGCGGTGGCATCTTGCAGCAACCACTGGTGGAAGTCGGCGTCGACCCATGCGCGCGCGACGACCGCTGCACCATTGTGGGGGCCGACCCGGGTTTCGTAGGTCTCGATGATCCGGTCCAGCGCCGCCGGTTCCACATAACCCTTGCGCGTGAGCAGTGTTTCCAGCGCGCGCACCCGCAATTCCATCTCGTCCAGATGCGAATGGTCGTGATCTTGATCATGCGGGTGAGTAGGGTGCATTGGAGAATTCCTGCCAGTTCCACGGTCGGCATTGAGCCAACAACCCCTGGTCGAATGGCCTTGAATGCGCCGCTTACAATGCCGCGTTGTCTGCCAACGGTCACGCCGCTGGTGCGCGCAGATTCATCAACTGACTGTTCTGGAGTCGCCTGTGTTTATTTCTTCCGCTATTGCCCAAACCGCCCCTGTCGCTGCCGCCGGCGGCGATATGCAGTCCTCGCTGATGAGCATGTTGCCATTGGTGCTGATGTTCGTGGTGCTTTATTTTGTCATGATTCGTCCGCAGATGAAGAAGCAGAAAGAGCATCGGGCCATGGTGGAAGCACTGGCCAAGGGTGACGAAGTTGTCACCACGGGCGGCATGCTGGCCAAGGTCTCCAAGCTCGGCGACAGCTACTTGAGCGTGGAAATCGGCGATGGCGTGGAGGTGCAGATCCAGCGCGGCGCTGTCGTGCAGGTTCTTCCCAAGGGCACCGTCAAGTAATCCTTTTTGCCTAGTCGGCATTGATCACGCGGCATTGACGCCGCGGGAAACGCAAACATGAACCGATACCCGGTCTGGAAATACGCGATCATTCTGATCGCGATGCTGGTGGGGTTGTTCTACACCCTGCCGAACTTCTTTGGCGAAGCGCCGGCGGTGCAGGTGTCCTCCGGCAAGGCCACCATCAAGGTGGACACCGGAACCCAGCGCCGGGTCGAGGATGCCCTCAAGGCGGCAGGCATTGCGCCGGCCGGCATCCTGTTCGATGGCAACTCGATCAAGGTCCGGCTCGAGACGGGCGACGAGCAGCTCAAGGCCAAGGATGCGATCCAGAAGGCATTGATTCCCGATCCGACAGACCCGCCGTATGTGGTGGCGCTGAACCTGCTGTCGCGTTCGCCGGCCTGGTTGTCGGCGATCGGCGCCGCGCCGATGTATCTGGGTCTGGACCTGCGCGGTGGTGTCCATTTCATGCTGCAGGTCGACATGCAGGCGGCGCTGACGCGCAAGGTCGAGTCCTTGTCAGGCGATCTGCGCACGGCATTGCGCGAGAAAAATGTGCGCCACTCGGGCATCAGCCGCAACAACCAGGCGATCGAGGTGCAGCTGCGCGATGCCCAGACCCTGGCTGCGGCCAAGGCCATCATTGCCGATCAGTTCACCGACCTGCAGACCACCGAAGTGGCGCAGGCCGGTGGCGAGTTCACGCTGAGCGCGCGCATCAGGGATACGGCCGCCCGCACGATCCAGGATCAGGCGCTCAAGCAGAACATGGTGACCTTGCACAACCGGATCAACGAACTCGGCGTGGCCGAGCCGGTGATCCAGCAGCAGGGCCAGGACCGTATCGTCGTGCAATTGCCGGGCGTGCAGGACACGGCCAAGGCCAAGGACATCCTGGGTCGCACCGCAACACTGGAGGTGCGCCTGGTCGACGAAAGCACGGAAGGCCGCTCGGCCGAGTCCGGCACCGGGCCGGTACCTTTCGGTTCCGAACGTTTTCTGGAGCGCAACAGCCAGCCGGTGATCGTGAAGAAGCAGGTCATCCTGACTGGCGAGAACCTGACCGATGCGCAGCCTGGTTTTGACAGCCAGACCCAGGAAGCCGCTGTGCACCTGTCGCTCGATGCCAAGGGCTCACGCATCTTCCGTGACGTGACGCGTGAGAACGTCGGCAAGCGCATGGCCATACTGTTGTTTGAAAAAGGCAAGGGCGAGGTGGTCACCGCACCGGTGATCCGCGCCGAGATCGGCGGCGGGCGGGTGCAGATTTCGGGTCGCATGACCAGCACCGAGGCGCAGGACACCGCGCTGCTGCTGCGCGCCGGTTCGCTGGCCGCGCCGATGGAGATCATCGAGGAGCGCACGATCGGCCCGAGCCTGGGTGCGGAAAACATCGCCAAAGGCTTTGACAGTGTGACCTGGGGCTTTCTGGTCATCGTGGCGTTCATGTGCATCTACTACATGATGTTCGGCGTGTTCTCCAGTGTGGCGCTGGGCGTGAACCTGCTGCTGCTGGTGGCGGTGTTGTCCATGCTGCAGGCGACGCTGACCTTGCCCGGCATGGCGGCGATGGCGCTGGCGCTGGGCATGGCGATCGATTCCAACGTGCTGATCAATGAGCGGGTTCGCGAGGAATTGCGCGGCGGTGCGTCGCCGCAGGCTGCCATCAACGCCGGTTATGACCGCGCGTGGGGCACCATCTTCGACTCCAACGTGACCACGCTGATCGCGGGCGTCGCCTTGCTGATCTTTGGCTCCGGTCCAGTGCGCGGCTTCGCCGTGGTGCACTGCATCGGCATCCTGACCAGCATGTTCTCGGCGGTCTTCTTCTCGCGTGGACTGGTCAATTTCTGGTACGGCCGGGTCAAGAAACTCAAAACGGTGTCGATTGGCACGGTGTGGCGTCCCGACGGCGGAACCGATGTCGCCCCGGCGGCACCAAGGAGCTGAACCATGGAATTTTTCAAGTTTCGCAAGGACATCCCGTTCATGCGCCATGCACTGGCGCTGAACGTGGTGTCGGTCGTGTCCTTTGTGCTGGCGGTGTTTTTCCTGTTCCACAAGGGCTTGCATCTGTCGGTCGAATTCACTGGCGGTACTGTCATGGAGGTGGGGTATTCACAGGCCGCCGACGTACCCAAGGTGCGTTCTGTCATCTCCGGCCTCGGCTACACCGATGTGCAAGTGCAGAACTTCGGCACGGCGCAGGACGTGATCATTCGCCTGCCGGCACAAAAAGGCGTCAGTTCCGCGCAACAAAGTGAAGTCGCCTTTGCCGCGCTGAAGGCATCCGATCCGGGTGCCACGCTGCGGCGCCAGGAGTTCGTCGGCCCGCAGGTGGGCCAGGAACTGGTCACCGACGGACTCAAGGCCCTTGCCATGGTGGTGGTGGGCATCATGCTTTACTTGGCGGTGCGCTTCGAGTGGAAATTCGCCGTCGCCGCGATCGTCGCCAACCTGCACGATGTGGTCATCATCCTGGGTTTCTTCGCCTTCTTCCAGTGGGAGTTCTCGCTGGCGGTGCTGGCGGCGGTGCTGGCCGTACTGGGTTATTCTGTCAACGAGTCGGTTGTGATATTCGACCGGATCCGGGAGAATTTCCGCCGTTATCGCAAGATGGATACGGTCGAGATCATCGACAACGCGATCACGTCCACGATCAGTCGTACTATCATTACCCACGGTTCGACCCAGATCATGGTGTTGTCTATGCTGCTTTTCGGCGGGCCGACGCTGTATTACTTTGCCTTGGCGCTTACTATCGGTATCTGCTTTGGCATTTACTCCTCGGTTTTCGTCGGAGCGGCTATCGCCATGTGGCTGGGAATCAAACGTGAAGACATGGTCAAACCGATAACGCAAAAAGGCGTGGACCCTAACGATCCGAATGCCGGGGCCACGGTGTAATCGTGCCCTGACTTTATGGCAACTGCATCCTTTTCCAGCCAGAGACGTCGACTGGCCGGTGATATCCGGCAACAGTTTGTCGCGGATGCAGTACGAACCATGGCGGAGCTGGTGTCTGCCGTTCAGGAGCGCCTGAGGGTTTTGATGGACGAGGCGGCATCCTCGCGTGAGATGCAGGCGCGGCGTGATGCCTGGACCTTCTATCAGCGCAACAAGAATGCATGGCGCGAGGCCGCGGGAAAGGCCTGGAACGAGGCCTTGCTTCCGCGCGCCACGATTGATAAAAGCGAATCGGACGACCTGAGCGGGATGTCGCTGGTCGGAACCGATGTCGTCGAGAACAAGATCCTGGCGTCCAGGCTGGTGTTGCGGGTGATGGACAAGGTCAGCTCCGAGCTCGACGATCTGCGCCTGCGCATACGGTCCCTGGAAGATACGGACGAGCTTGATCGGCACGACATCTTGCGGCCGGACGCGCTGATTCTGATCCTGATCGAAGAATGGGCCGCCAGCGGCATGCCCACCGGCAGCTGGCCCATGGTGAACGATGCGGTGCAAAGCCTGTTGTCTGAGCGTCTCAAGCAATCCTACGAGAAAGCCAACAAGGCCTTGATCGATAAAGGCGTGATGCCGACCATCGAGCTCAAGGACCGTGTCAAGCGCGCGGCTTCGAAAAAGGCGGTGCCCAAGGCCTTCCCGTCCACACGCCCAGTGGGTGGCGCGCCGTCTGATAGCGGGTACAGGAGCAGCTCTCTCGGACTGGACTCTGGCGAAAGCTCGTTCGGGCAATTTACCAATTCTGCCGGGCGCCGGCCGACGGCACCCTCCGGTGGCGGACTTCGGGGCGCCGATTCTTCAGCACATGCTTCCGGATCTGCACCGGTCGCGGGTGGTCAAAGCGGCAGTGGCAGTATTGGCAGAGGCGGCAGTGCGGGCGGCCAGCGCCATGGTGACGCTGCAGGCGAATACGACTCTGACTCGGGTTCCCCGCAAGGCTTCATACCGGCCAGCGGCGCACGGATGCCCGCGGGTGCTGGTTACGGGCAAGACATGGGTGCTGGTGCCCACGACGAAACCCGCATGATGACCTCCATGACGCCCATGTCACGTGCGAGAAGCCGTGCCCAGGGTGTGCTGGGTCAGCTCAAGCGCCTGTTGGTCGGGCGCATCGGTGCTGAGTTCGATGCCACGTCATTTCAGCCTGCGTCGCCGGGCTTGGCCGCGGCCATCGCGGTGCGTGCGGGCGGTGGCACACTCGGTCATGGCGGGTCCGGTAGCCACTACGAAGACTACAGCCCAGGTGGGGTGGCGCAGGTCGCGGTGCGTCTGCGCGAACAGACTGCAGAACTCAAGAACAAGGCCGAAACCAAGGGCGAGAAGGCCACGATCGAGATCGTGGCGCTGATGTTTCAGGCCATCTTGCAGGAAGATCGCATCCCGCCCGCGATCCGGGTCTGGTTTGCGCGCCTGCAGATGCCGGTATTGCGCGTGGCTTTGGCTGAGCCGGATTTTTTCGGTACCGCGAGCCATCCGGCGCGTCAGCTGATCGACCGCATGGGCTCGTGCGTGATGGGTTTTGATGCCAGCGGCATTCAGGGCAGTGCGCTCGAGAAAGAAATCAAGCGTGTCGTTCAGGTGATCGAGCAATACCCGGAAACCGGCAAACGCGTCTACGAACTTGTCTACGCCGAGTTCCAGAAGTTTCTGCAGAAGTTCCTGACTGGCACGGGTGCGACACAAAAAGTGGCCAGTGTTGCGCAGCAGGTGGAACAGAAAGAGACGCTGACGATCCAGTACACGATCGAGATGCGCAACATGCTCAAGGACGTCCCGATACGGGACGAGATCCGCAATTACCTGTACAGGGTCTGGGCTGAAGTGCTGGCCGTGGCGGCGATCCGAAAGGGACCGCAACACGCAGACACACTCGAATTCAAACAGACATCGTCAGAGCTGGTCTGGGCGGCCAGCGCCAAGCCGAACCGGGCGGACCGGGCACGCGTCATCCAGAATCTGCCCAAACTGCTGCAACGACTGCGCGCCGGCATGACCCTGCTCGGCATGGCGCCGAGCCAGCAGGACGCGCATATCAAGACGGTGAGCGACACTCTGGCGGATGCTTTTTTGTCCAAGACCGAGGCCATTCCCGCGGCCAAGATCGACGAACTGGCCAAGCGGCTGGCAAACCTGGAAGATTTTGTCAGCGAAGACGGCATGGGCGATCTTCCGCTGGATGCCGAGAGCATCGAGTTGATGCTGGGCATCGACCCTGCGACCATCGATGTGGTGGCCAATGGCGGCTCCAAGCCCAACAACGCCATGCTGGCCTGGGCGCGCGAGCTGGAGCTGGGTTCATGGTTCACGCTGGACCACAATGGCCGCGTGGTGAAGGTGCAATTCGTCTGGCGCAGCGACCGCAAGCAGCTCAATCTGTTTGCATCGACCGATGGCCACAGCTACCTGGTTCAGGCCGGACGCCTGGCCGCCTACCTGCAGGCCGGCTTGCTGCTGCCGCAGGAAGAAGAGACGCTGACGGTGCGTGCAACCCGCGACGCATTGGCCAAGCTCGAAGCCAATCCGGAACGTCTGCTGGGCTGAGTGTCGGCGCAGTCCAGGACTGCGCGGCAGGTGTCAGTGGGCGATGCGGTCCTGTGTGTCGTCGCACAATTCGTCGAGCACCAGCGCGTCAGGCTCTTCGCCAAAACTCCAGTACACCATCAGCACGATGATCTTGAGATCATCGAGTGACAGCGGATCGGAGCCGCAGGCCATGGCGCGGTCGACGACGATCTCCCGCATGTGTGGCGCCAGGACGCAGGCATTTTCAAGAAAGCGGATGAAGCCCAGGCATTGCGCTCCGAGCCCGTTCTCTTCAGCGACTGAAAACACCCGCATGCTGGCGACCGAGTTGCCGATGGCCTGCCGATCGGTTTGCTGCATCCGGCCATTTGGGTCATTCTGCGACGGCAGAGTGTCAGCGCCCTGGCGTGTGATGCGGGTCGCCAGGCTCAGGCCGTTGAGCCAGGCGAGCGCGTCCTGGATCTCCTGGGTTTCGAATCCAACTGCATTGAGCTTGCGTTCGAGCTGATTGCCTTGGGGGCAGGCATCTCCGCGCCAATAGTTCTCGTAGACAAATACCAACACTTCGAACATGACGCCAATATAGCGCAGAAATCCGGCGCGCCATTTCTGCCTCCCGCATGTGCACCCGCGCAGCGCGACATGTTCAGCCCTGGGCGATGCGCTGGAACAGTCCGCCTGGCAAGCGGCCCAGCTCACCGGCCAGTTCGAGTGTCATCAGTTGCGCCTGCAGGTCGGGGGTGGGCAGGCCAGTACGGGCCTGCAGCACATCCAGGCTGACCGGGTCGAAGCCCAGCGCCTGCAGCAGCCTGGTATCGGCCGGCTCTGCAATGCTGCCAGCCGTGCTTGCCGTAGCAGCGTCGGGCGCAGCAGTTTGGGTATTGCACGCGGGGACCCACCGGAGTTCCTCGAGCACATCCTGTGCGGACTCCACCAACTTGGCGCCCTGGCGGATCAGCGCGTGGCAGCCGCGCGATTGTGGGGAGTGGATCGAGCCCGGAATCGCAAATACCTCCTTGCCCTGTTCGACTGCCAACCGGGCCGTGATCAATGAACCCGACTGCAGCGCCGCCTCGATCACCAGCGTGCCTTGCGACAAGGCCGCAATGATCCGGTTGCGGCGCGGGAAATTCGCAGCCAGTGGTGGCGTACCGATCGGGTATTCGCTGACCAGCATCCCGCGAGCGGCGATGCGCCGGGCCAGATCAAGGTGACGGCGCGGATAGACCCGGTCCAGACCCGTGCCCACGACGGCAATCGTTACCGGGCGATCATGCGCAGCGATGCCACCTTCGAGTGCACCCTCATGGGCGGCCCCGTCAATGCCCAGCGCCAGTCCGGAAACGATGCACAGGCCGCTGCCGGCCAGCGCACGCGCGAACTGCCGGGCGTCCATCACGCCCTGGGGCGTCGGGTTGCGGCTGCCGACCACGGCGATGCCGAGGTCGAGCACCAAAGCTTGGTCGGTCTGCGCCAGCACAGGCTCTGCGCCCTGCAGGTACAACATCAGCGGCGGATCCTCGGTTGCCAGCAATGCCGGCGGATAACGCGGATCGGCCAGTGTCAATATGGCTTTTGCGCTGCCCGGTGTCTTGTCGTCCCTGCAGGCATGTAACCAGTCCCAGGTGGCCTGCAACTGGGCATCCAGGCCTTCGGGTAGAGTGGACAATGCCTGGGCCTGCCGCTCGTTGACAACCTGGCGCAGTGCGCTAAACGACTGCGCAAAGATGGCGTCGGGCAATCCGAAGCTGGCCAGCAGTTTGCGCGCAGTTTCGTTGCCCACGCCCGGCGTAAGCGACAGCCGCAGCCAGCAGGAAAGCTCGGTGCGGTCCATGTCAACGCGTCGGAGTTCGCGCTCAGGCAATCTGCCGGCTTGACGCCAGGCCTTGCATCAGCGGCATGGGGTCAGGCCATCATCGGCAGCGTGTCCGCTACAGTGTCCGGCCCGTGCGTCAGCGTGGGCTGATCAGGCGGTCGCCAACGCGTACCGGCGAGGTGATTTCGAGCACCAGCGCATAGGACACACGATCGAAGGTACGGAACACCATCAGCAGGCCGTTGCGTTCGTCGGGTAATTTGAGCATCGGGCGGGTGCTGTCGGTCTTGTCGACGACGCGCTCGCCATCGCGCAGGATCGCCATCACATGGCCAGGGACCATGCCGTCGCGGGTGCCCAGATTGACCGCCACCACCTGGTTTTGCGCAGCATTCACGACGGCGCTGCCGTAGACCGACACGATCCTGCCTTGGACGTCCGTCGCCGGCGCCTTGGGCGAGTAGCTGACCAACTCGCGCGGTGGCTCGGGCAGCAGGCGGTCGCCGACGCGCATTTCTTCCTTGGCCGCGACGATGTCGATCGTGGCGGGGGTGATCTCATTGGTTGTCTTGCCGTTTTTGCCCTCGACACTGATGGTCGACTCGCTGCGCGCGAGCAGGGCCTTGCCGACATATTGCGCCTCATAACCCAGCACCTCGCCGGTGCCCGGGTCTTTCAACGGGGTGGCGTCGCGGAAGATGCGAAAAGCCTGCTGCCTGCCAGGCGAGTCGAGCAGTGGATTGCCATTCTGGCCACGGGCATAGGCGCGGTCGCCGCGGGTCAGCAAGACGCGGCCATCCAGGGCCGCGACGATCCGGGGTGCATTGTTCAGCCCGGCCTCGTCGACCACGATCGGCTCGGCCAGGAAGGGTTCGATGGCACTGGACCTGAGTGCCGGCAGTGGCCCGCTGTCGAGCACTTCATACCGCGTGCGCGGCGACACCCTGATGGTTTCGGTCGGCACCGGGTCTGTGCCGCCGGCTCCGGCCATGCGCAACCTGGCGCGGCCGTCCAGGCGTTCGAGCACCAGGCGCTGACCCGGATAGATCAGGTGCGGGTTGCGGATGTCCGAGAGATTCATACCCCACAGTTCCGGCCAGCGCCACGGTCTGTTCAGGAATATGCCGGAGATGCCCCACAAGGTGTCGCCGGACTTGATCAGGTAAGTGTCGGGCGCATTCGCGGCCAATTCGCTCAGCGGCACTCCGGCCTGTGCGACCTGGTTTGCGGTGGCACGCTGATCGGAAGTTATGGGGAAATTTTGCGCGAATGCCGGGCTCTGGAGCCATCCGGCGGCGGCGCTTGTCACTAGCGCCAATGCGACTTTGGATTTGATCGACAATTTCTGGGTCATTGCTTGCTGCATTGTGGGTGCCTCTGACGGCTTCCGGGGCTTGGCGACGATCGTGTCGTAGCACCGGGAGCATCTTGATAAATCACGCACGATTTTGCGCTCAAGTCCTTGATTGGGCAACGATTTCTGTCGCGCACTTATGCCCAGTGGTGTGAAATTAGCGAAAATAGCGACATCTTTGAAGAGAATTCATGGCTTTGTTACCCATTCTTTGTTATCCCGACCCCAAACTGCGCAAGGTGGCCAAACCGGTGCAAACGGTCGACGAACGTATCCGCACGCTGGTGGCCGACATGCGCGACACCATGTACGAGGCCAAGGGCATCGGCCTGGCCGCAACGCAAGTGGATGTGCACGAACGTGTCATTGTGATCGACATCTCGGAGGAGCGCGACCAGCCTTTGGTGCTGATCAATCCGACCATCGTCTGGAACAGCGCCGAGAGACACATCAACGAAGAGGGCTGTCTGTCAGTGCCCGGCATCTATGACAGTGTCGAGCGTTTCAATTCCGTACGAGTCCAGGCGCTGGACGCCGATGGCAAGACCCATACCGTCGAGGCCCATGAAATGCTGGCCGTCTGCATCCAGCACGAGATGGACCACCTGATGGGCAAGGTTTTTGTCGAATACCTGTCGCCGCTCAAGCGCAATCGCATCAAGACCAGGATGCTCAAGTCGCAACGCGAGGAGCGCGATTGAGGCTGATTTTTGCCGGTACACCGGAGTTTGCCGCCGTCGCGCTGCGGCGCCTTTGCGAGTCCGGGTTCGACGTGGCGCTGGCGCTCACGCAGCCCGATCGTCCGGCAGGGCGCGGCATGAAGCTGCAACTGTCGCCGGTGAAGGACTATGCCCGGCGGCAGTCCATCGCCGTGTGCCAGCCACGCAGCTTGCGGCTGGACGGACGGTTTGCGGACGACGCCGCGGCCGCGCGCAAGGCCATTCTGGCGGCAGGGGCAGACGCGATGATCGTCGCGGCCTACGGCCTGATCCTGCCGCAGTGGGTTCTCGATGCAATGCAGGTGCGCGATTACGCCGCTGCGGGACTGGGCTGCCTCAACATCCACGCATCCTTGTTGCCACGCTGGCGCGGCGCGGCACCGATCCACCGCGCAATCGAGGCCGGCGACCGGGAGACCGGCGTGTGCATCATGCAGATGGACGCCGGTCTGGACACCGGCGCCGTATTGCGCCGCCACAGTATCCCGATCCACCATGACGGCCCTGATGCGGACACCACCGGGCGTTTGCAGGACCGGCTGGCCGCCATCGGTGCCGACCTGCTGGTGGAGGTGCTCGAGGATGCGAAACGCGGTCCTTTGCAGCCGCAGGTGCAGGATGTCGACGGCGTGACCTATGCCGCAAAGGTGCAGAAGGCCGATGCCGCGATCGACTGGCGACGTACGGCGGCGCAGATCGACTGCAGCATCCGGGCCTTCGACCCGAGCCCCGGCGCGTGGACGAGCCGGGGCGAGGAATTGCTCAAGTTGTGGCGCGCCGCCCCGGTCCAAACCGGGCCGGACGGGCAGCCTTTGCCCGGCAGCGTGTTGGCGGCCGATGCCAGCGGCATCGTGGTCGCTTGTGGCCAGGGCGCCCTGTGTGTGCAGGAACTGCAGCGCGCAGGCGGCAAGCGCCTGGATTGCGGCGATTTCCTGCGCGGCCTGCCCTTGCCCGTTGGCACACGGCTCGGCGTGTTCGCGGGTTCCGACTGATGTTCTTCCTGCGCGAAAACTATCGACATCCGGAGTTCCAGGTGGGGATCCGGGACTTCATGCGTCCGGCGCCCGGCATTGCGGCATGGGGCCTGATGACTGGTGTCGCCATGGTGAAGTCGGGCATCGGACTGTTCGAGTCGCTGCTGATGGCCTTGCTGGTGTTCGCCGGCAGCTCCCAGTTGGCCTCGATTCCGCTGATCCTGGCCGGTGCACCCTTGTGGGTGATCTGGGCCACCGGCTTTTGCGTCAATCTGCGATTCGTTGTTTTCAGCCTGCACCTGCACCACTATCTGGCGCACCTGCCGGGTTGGCAGCGTGTCATGAGTGGCTATTTCACGGCAGACCTCAGCTACGTGTGGTTTGTGCGCCGATACCCGCATCCCTCAGGCGACGGCGCTGGGAAACTTGCCCAGCAGGCCTATCTGGCCGGCAGCAACCTGATGAACTGGGGCTCGTGGGTCGGGTCGAGCCTGGTCGGGATTGCGCTGGCCAATTTGGTGCCGCAAAGCTGGGGCCTGGGTTTTGCCGGCATCCTGTGCCTCATCGGCATCCTGTGCTCGCTGGCGACCACCCGGTTGCGTCTGTTGTCGGCCGCAGTAGCCGGCCTGGTCGGCGTGGCCGCGTTCGCACTGCCGCTCAAGCTCAACATCATTGTGGCCATCGGCGCTGCCGTGATACTGTGCATGTCGATGGAAAAATTGCGCCCACCGGTGCCCGAGGTTGCCGGATCATGATGGACATCAACTGGCATACGGTGGTGATCGTGCTCGGCCTGACCGTGGTCACCGTGTTGGCACGGGGCTTTTTCCTTTTTTCCAATCGTACCTGGTCTCTGCCCCATTGGGCACAGCGCGGCCTGCAATATGCGCCGATTGCGGCGCTGGCGGCCGTGGTGGTGCCGGAGGTGGTCATGGTCAACGGCCATCTGATGGACACCTGGAAGGACGCGCGTCTGTATGCCGGCATCGTCGGTGCGGCGGTCTATTTCTGGCGCAAGGATGTGTTGTTCACCATCGTTGCCGGCATGGCGGTCTACATGCCGCTGCATGTCGGGCTGGGCTGGTGATGCGCACGCAAGGCTGGCGGCCGGCCACGCTGATCCTGCTGGTGAGCGCCTGGCTGGCGCTGGCGGGCAATCTGCCGCTGTGGCGCGCGGTCTGGCCCATGCCCGAACTGGTCGGGCTGCGTGGCACCCTGTTTGCCTTCGGATTGTTCATCTGGATCGTCGCGGCGCTGCACATGCTGCTGAGCCTGCTGGCCTGGAAGCGGCTGCTCAAGCCCGTGCTGCTGTTGCTGCTGCTGACGGCGGCCGCCAACAGCTACTTCATGCTGCAGTACGGCGTGGTCATCGATGCCACCATGATGGCCAATGTCGCGCATACCGATGCCCGCGAGGTGCGTGACCTGCTGTCCTGGACCATGTTCCTGAGCCTGTTGCTCGTCGGCGTGTTACCGGGATGGTGGCTGCTGCGCCAGCAACTGGTGTTCCGACCCTTCTGGTCGCAGACCTGGCGCAACCTGACCGGAGCGGTGATCGGCCTGGTCGTGCTGCTGCTGGTAACGCTGCTGATGTACGAGGACCTGGCCTCGCTGATGCGCAACCACAAGCAGGTGCGTTACATGGTCAATCCGCTGAACACCATGTATGCCAGCGGAAAACTGGCCGGCGATGCCTTGTTCCATGTGAACAAGACGCTGGAGCCGATCGGCCTGGACGCGCAGCTGGGACCCACCCATGCAAGCGCGAAGCGCGTTCCACTGGTGGTGCTGGTGGTCGGTGAAACGGCACGTGCCGCCAATTTTTCGCTGGGTGGATATGCGCGGCAGACCAATCCGCAACTGGCGCAACTCGCCGCCAGCGGCACGGGCCTGCTCACCTATTACAGCGCAGTGCGCTCATGCGGTACGAGTACCCAGGTGTCGCTGCCGTGCATGTTCTCGCACCTGGGCAAGGAGGCCTTCGAGGCGACGGGTCAGCCCTACGAGAACCTGCTCGATGTCTTGCAGCGCGCCGGCATGGCGGTTCTGTGGATCGACAATCAGTCGGGCTGCAAGGGCCTGTGCGACCGCGTTGCGCATGTCGACACCTACGGGCTCAAACGACCTGGGCTTTGCGCTGACGGGGAATGCTTTGACGAGATCATGCTCCAGGATCTGGACCAGCGCGTCGCTGCGCTTGACCCCGTGCGCGCCGCCCGTGGCGTGGTGCTGGTGATGCACCAGATGGGCAGCCACGGACCGGCCTATTACCGCCGCAGCCCGCCGGCATTCAAGACCTTCATGCCCGAATGCACCAGCAACGTGTTGCAGGATTGCGCGCGCGCGCAGCTTGTCAACGCCTACGACAACACCATCGTGTACACCGATCATGTGCTTGCCACCTCGGCGCAATGGCTGGCGCGCAAGGCGCAGGACGGGGCCTATGACACGGCCATGGTGTACGTATCGGACCACGGTGAGTCGCTCGGCGAGAACAACCTTTACCTGCATGGCTTGCCGTATGCGCTGGCTCCGGACACTCAGACCCATGTGCCGATGCTCAGCTGGTTGTCCGACGCCATGCGCCAGCGACTGGGGCTGCGACCGGACTGTCTGCAGACGCAAGCTGCAGCGGCGCTGCGTCACGACAACCTTTTCCATGCGATGCTGGGTCTGCTCGATGTGCAGACAACTTTGTATCGCAAGGACCTGGACTGGTTTGCCGCCTGCCGCTGACGCCTACAATTTGACGCAGGACTGATCACACCGGGCGCTCGCCGGTTACCGGTGTGGCAGTGATTGCTGGTGGTCAGGTTGAATGGGAGTTTGGTGTCATGGAATTCATTCGGTTCTCCGATCTTTGTGCGCGCGGCGAAGTGGCCGGCAAACGGGTGTTCATCCGCGCCGATCTCAATGTGCCGCAGGACGACGACGGCCGGATCACGGAAGACACGCGCATCCGCGCGTCGGTTGGCTGTATCCGCATGGCGCTGGAGGCCGGTTCCGCGGTCATGGTGACATCGCATCTGGGTCGCCCTACTGAAGGCAGCTTCACGCCGTCGGACTCGCTGGCGCCTGTGGCCGCGCGCCTGGGCGAGTTGCTCAAGCAAAACGTGCCACTGGTATCCGACTGGACCGATGGCTTCCTGCTCGACGGACGGGCACTGGAGCCCGGTCAGGTGGTGTTGCTGGAAAACTGCCGCATCAATGTCGGTGAGAAGAAAAACAACGAGACGCTCTCGCGCAAGATGGCCGCTCTGTGTGACATCTTCGTGCACGACGCTTTCGGTACCGCGCATCGGGCTGAAGCCAGCACCTACGGCATTGCGCAGTTTGCGCATATTGCCTGCGCCGGCCCGTTGCTGGCCGCGGAGATCGACGCGATCACCAAGGCCTTGAAGGCGCCCAAGCGCCCGCTGGTCGCCATTGTGGCCGGCTCCAAAGTCTCGACCAAGCTGACGATTCTCAAGAGCCTGGCCGACAACGTGGACCAGCTCATCGTCGGAGGTGGTATCGCCAATACCTTCATGCTGGCCGCCGGACTCAAGATCGGCAAGAGTCTGGCCGAGCCGGACCTGCTGGACGAGGCCAAGGCTGTGATTCTGGCCATGACCGCGCGCGGCGCGGCGGTGCCGATTCCGATCGACGTCGTGACGGCCAAGGAGTTCAAGGCCGATGCCAAGGCCACGGTCAAGGCGGCCAGTGACGTGGCCGACGACGACATGATCCTTGATATCGGCCCGCAGACCGCCAGCCAGCTGGCCGAGCAGCTCGAAGGCGCAGGCACCATCGTCTGGAACGGGCCGATGGGCGTGTTCGAGTTCGCTGCGTTCGAGGCCGGCACCAAGCGCATCGCCAAGGCTATTGCCGAGAGCGACGGCTTCTCCATCGCCGGTGGCGGCGACACGCTGGCGGCCATCGCCAAGTACGGCATCGAGAAAGACATTGACTACATTTCCACTGGCGGTGGTGCCTTCCTAGAGGTGCTCGAAGGCAAGACCTTGCCGGCGTTCGAAATTCTGGCCAAGCGCGCAAAAGGCTGAACGGGGCGCAGTCCTGCGCGGCTCACAGTGGACGGGCGGGGGTGCCTTGCGAAACCGTTTGGTAACCGTTCGATGGGACAATGGACCGATCAAGAACGGAGACACCACCATGGTTTTGCGCCGCGCCACCAAGATTGTTGCCACCCTGGGCCCTGCTTCGAGCGACCCGGACCTGCTCGAGCAGATGATCCGCGCCGGCGTCAACGTGGTGCGGCTGAACTTCAGCCACGGCACGGCGCAGGACCATATCAACCGGGCCCAACTGGTGCGCGAGGCCGCACAACGCGCCGGGCGAGAGGTCGCCATCATGGCCGACCTGCAAGGCCCGAAGATCCGGGTCGGCAGGTTTGTCGATGGCAAGGTGATGCTCAAGGCTGGTTCCAGGTTCCTGCTCGATGCCACACGCGCCGAGCTGGGCGACGAAGCCGCAGTGGGTCTCGATTACAAGTCCCTGCCGCGTGAAGTCAAGGCCGGCGATACCTTGTTGCTCAACGACGGTCTGATCGTGATCGATGTAGAGGCGGTGCGCGGCGAGCAGGTCCACACCATCGTCAAGATCGGTGGCGAGTTGTCCAACAACAAGGGCATCAACAAACTCGGCGGTGGTCTGACGGCGCCGGCGCTGACCGCCAAGGACATGGACGACATCCGCACCGCGATGGGGTTCAAGGCCGACTACGTGGCGGTGAGTTTTCCGAAGAACGCGACCGACATGGAAATGGCGCGCCAGCTGTGCAGCGTGGCTGCGATCGACGGCAACCACCGGCCGGGCCTGATCGCCAAGATCGAACGCGCCGAAGCCATCCCCCGGTTGCTCGAAATATTGCTGGCCAGCGACGGCATCATGGTTGCACGTGGCGACCTCGCAGTCGAGGTCGGCAATGCAGCGGTGCCGGCATTGCAAAAGCGCATGATCAAGCTCGCGCGTGAGCACGACAAGTTCGTCATCACCGCCACGCAGATGATGGAGTCGATGATCACCAACCCGGTGCCCACCCGCGCCGAGGTCAGCGATGTGGCGAATGCCGTGCTCGACGGTACCGACGCGGTGATGTTGTCGGCCGAGACCGCAGCCGGCAAGTATCCGCTGGAGACGGTGGTCGAGATGGCCAAGATCTGCCATGCGGCCGAGTCGCATGAGGCCTTCAACTTCGAGGCCGATTTCATAGGCAAGACTTTTGGTCGCATCGACCAGTCGATCGCCATGGGCGCCCTGTTCACCGCGTACCACATGGGTGCCAAGGCGATCGTGGCGCTGACCGACAGCGGCTCCACCGCCTTGTGGATGAGTCGGCATTTGATCCAGGTGCCGATCTATGCGCTCACGCCGCGCGTCAGCACGCAGCGCAAGATGGCCTTGTACCGCAATGTGCGCCCGCTGCTGATGGACACCAACCTGGACCGCGACACTGCCTTGCAGGAGGCGGAGAACCACCTGAAGTCGCGCAACATCGTGCAAAGTGGCGATGTCTATGCCATCACCTGCGGCGAGCCCATGGGTGCCCCGGGTGGCACCAATATGCTCAAGATCTGCCGCGTGGCCTGACGATCATCGTTGGGCGGTCGGCAGCCCGATGGCGCGGCATCGCCTATGGCTGCGCGTTTAGCGTTTGCCAGCGTTGCGGGATAGAAACGGTATGCGCCACCGGCGACCTTCGAGCAGGCCATGGCTCAAGGCGGCAATGAGCCAGCATATCCATCCGGTCCAAAGTGTGTGGCTCAGATAATGGGCTCCCCGGATCTGTTGTGCCAACCCGATCGTGAAACCTGCCAGCAGCGTGACGATGAGCCAGATTTTTGCCGAGCGCGGGGTTTTCTCGCGCAGCCAGAAGTAGCCCGGCAGAAAGCAGAACGCGGCCGATGCATGTCCGGCCGGAAAGCAGCGTCCCACGCCGCCATCGAACTTTCCCCAGCTCCAGTGCGACACATAGAGCGCGTTACCACCGAATTGCGCCAGGTCCCAGGGGCAGCTGGTGGCGTTCATGTCCTTGAGTACGGAGATGGCCATGATGCTGAGCATGGCCGCCACGAACATGTGGGCGCGCTGACGGCGGGTCAGGGTGCGTAACACGCCGAACGGCCACCATACGGCCAGCAACAGCACCAGTTGCAGCAACCAGGCGAGACGACGAGCACCCTGGTGCAGGATGTCGGACCACAGCCAATGGTCGCGCAGGGGAAAGCCATTGGCAGTTCCGAACCAGTGGGCCAGCCGCAGGTCCAGCCCTGTCGTGTCCCAAAGCACGAACAACAAGGACAGGCACAGGGTCCATGCGATGGTGCGGGTATGGGTATGGTTTGGGTGGGGGGATTCTTGATCCATGGCAGGGCGGACCCCCGTCGTCGCGGAGCAACAGCGCAGGTGTACTCAACAGCCAAGTATCAACCAAGGCCGTGTCGTCATGCCGGCACGGTAAAATTTGTGGGGCTACGGGCCAGTTACCATGGGGTTACATGCGTGCGGCCGACGCGACATCCAATCCACAAACCAGGGAGTTTCTGCCATGGCACTCGTCTCGATGCGCGAATTGCTGGATCACGCGGCCACCAACGGCTACGGTATTCCGGCATTCAATGTCAATAATCTGGAGCAGGTGCAGGCCGTCATGTCGGCCGCCGACGAGCTCGGTGCCCCGGTGATCCTGCAGGCCAGCGCCGGTGCCCGCAAATATGCCGGCGAGTCGTTCATCAAGCACCTGATCGCGGCAGCGGTCGAGTCCTACCCCCATATTCCGCTGGTCATGCACCAGGACCACGGTCAGAGTCCCGAGGTGTGCAAGGGTGCGATCGATCTGGGATTCAGTTCGGTCATGATGGACGGATCGCTCGAGGCCGACGGCAAGAGCATTGCCAGTTACGAGTACAACGTGCAGGTCACGCGCAAGGTGGTCGACATGGCGCATGCCACCGGTGTCACGGTCGAGGGCGAACTGGGCTGCCTGGGTTCACTCGAAACCATGCGCGGTGACAAGGAAGACGGTCACGGCACCGATTCGACGATGACACGCGAACAATTGCTGACCGATCCCGAGCAGGCGGCCGACTTCGTGCGCCGCACCCAACTCGACGCGCTGGCCATCGCCATTGGCACCAGCCACGGTGCTTACAAGTTCACGCGCAAGCCCACCGGTGACATTCTGGCGATCGAGCGCATCAAGGAAATCCACCGTCGGCTGCCCAATACCCATCTGGTCATGCATGGCTCCTCGTCGGTGCCGCAAGAGCTGCTGGCCATCATCCGCCAGCACGGCGGCGACATGAAGGAGACCTACGGCGTGCCGGTCGAGGAGATCCAGAAGGCGATCCAGTTCGGCGTGCGCAAGATCAACATCGACACCGATGTGCGCCTGGCGATGACCGGCGCGGTGCGCAAGTACTTGGCCGAGAACCCCGAAAAATTCGACCCGCGCGACTGGCTCAAGCCGGCGCGTGAGGCGGCCAAGCAGGTTTGCAAGCAGCGCTACCAGCAGTTCGGTTGCGAAGGCCAGGGCAGCAAGATCAGGGGCAACAGCCTGAAGTACGTCGCCGGTCAATACGCACGCGGCGAACTGGCACAGGTTGTGCAGTAAGGCGATCCGATCAGCGGCCTCCGCGGTGGCCGCCGGCGTCCCGGCACAGCCTAAAATCGGCCGATGTCCGACGCTTCAACCGCCCTTCACACCACCCGCATTCAATCGTTGCCCCTGCTCGCGCGTGGCAAGGTACGCGACAACTACGCGGTCGGCGACGACCGCATCCTGATGGTGGCCAGCGACCGGCTGAGCGCCTTCGACGTGGTGCTGGACCAGCCGATTCCCGGCAAAGGCGCACTGCTCACGCAGATGGCGCTATTCTGGTTCGACAAGCTCGGCGCGATCTGCCCCCATCATCTGACCGATGCGCTGCCGGAATCGGTCGTTTCCGAGGCGGAAAAGGCGCAGGTGCACGGTCGCGCGATGCTGGTGCAGCGGCTGCGTCCGCTGCCGGTAGAGGCGGTGGTGAGGGGATATCTGGCTGGCAGCGGCTGGAAGGAGTATCAGGAAAATCAGTCGGTCTGTGGTGTTGCATTGCCCCCTGGCTTGCGCAATGCGTCCAAGTTGCCAGAGCCCATCTACACACCGGCTGCCAAGGCTGCAGCGGGCGAGCATGACGAAAACATCACCTACGAGCGCACAGTCGAGATGATCGGACCGGAGCTGGCTGCGCACATGCGCGATACCAGCATTGCGCTGTACAAGGCTGGTGCAAAGATTGCGTTGTCCAAGGGCATCATCATTGCCGACACCAAGTTCGAATTCGGTCTGGACGCGCAGAACCGCATGCTGCTGATGGACGAGGTCATGACACCGGATTCATCGCGTTTCTGGCCGCTCGAAGATTACACCGAGGGCAGCAACCCGCCGAGTTACGACAAGCAGTTCGTGCGTGACTGGCTGGAGGCGGTCCGCATCGACGGCCAGCCCTGGAACAAGCAGGCACCGGCACCTGCCTTGCCGGCCGAAGTGGCCCATGCCACTGCAGCGCGCTACCAGGAAGCACTGGAACGCCTGACCCGAGACGCCTGAGCACCGGTTCAGGTTCGGCAATGGCGAGACCCGCTACGCAGACAATGTCAGCATGACGGCGCCGCCTGGCGGTTTTCAGTTGCATGAACACCCAGCCGTCATCGGCTGGTGGTGCCGTAACTTCGGCCGTGCACTCGTCTGGCTGACACCTCCGCCGCGCCGGCGTCTGTTGTTGGCGCTGGCGGCCGTGCTGGTGGGCATTGCCACCACGATCAGCACCATGGACAAATACCCGGCGCTGGCCTTGCCCCGGGAGGGCTGGGGCTTGATGTTCGTGGTCGTGGCGCAGTTTGTCATGCTGGCCCTGATCTACCGGGCCGCGGCCGGTTTTTCCCGCCTGCCGGCGCCGGTGCGCCGCCATCCCCAATGGGCGCTGCATGCGATGTACTGGATGATGCTGGTGGCGCTGTGGTTGACGACACCGGAGCAGGGCCCGTGGCGTGCGCTGCTGCTGGGCGTGGCCGTGCTATTCCCGGTGTTGTTGTGGCGACTGGCCTATCTGGTGCTGGCCGGCCAGCATGGCCGGATTGCCGCAACCAGCTGGCGCGACCATCTGATGTATCTGTGGCCGGCTTATGGCGGCACCGACACGCCCTACGGCAAGGGCCTGGCTTATCTTTCGCAGTGCGAAGCCAAAACCACCGAAGCACTGGCACGTTCCCAGCTGGCGGGTATCCGTCTGCTGTTGCTGGCGGTACTCTGGCGTCTGGTTCTGACTGCTTTCAATGCGCTCTTTCATGGCGATGCCAACTGGATGAGCCGGGGGCTGGGTGGTTGGACGGCCGGTGTCCCGGAACTCAAGGACATGTTGCATCCGGATACTGCGGTGCCAAGACTCTGGGCATGGCTGAGTATTTATGCCAACCTCATCACCGACGTGTTGCGCCTGGCCGTCAAGGGCCACCTGATCGTCGGCTTCCTGCGGCTGTATGGCTTCAATGTGTTCCGCAATACCTACAAGCCTCTGCTGGCCGAGACCGTCGTCGAGTTCTGGGGCCGCTACTACTACTATTTCAAGGAACTGCTGGTCACGTTCTTCTTCATGCCGACCTTCACCGGCCCGGCAAAACGGCTGCGCCACTGGCCCCGTCTGCGGTTGCTGGTGGCGGTTTTTGCGGCCGGGTTTCTCGGCAACGTGTACTACCATGTGATCAAGGAGTCCGAGGCGCTGGCGCAGGGTCAGCTGTGGCAGGTGCTCGACGCGCAAGGCTCGCGCATGTTTTATTGTGGGTTGCTGGCGCTGGGCATCTTTGTGTCGATGCTGCGCGAGCAGGGTCGGCGCGGCGCGGCGCTGCAAGCGGGCCGGTTACTGCGGGTCTGGCGCATAGCCGGCGTATGGACGTTTTTTTCGCTGATCTCGATCTGGAACACCGGCGCCGGCGCCTCCTTCGAGGCCAGGTTCCGGTTTTTTCTGGGCCTTTGGGGCCTGACCTGACCGCCGGCACAAATTTGGAGGGGCTGACATATGTTTCTGGACCTGCGCCTTGGCGCCTTGGTGGAACCCCTTTCGAAGCGTCGATGGGAGCCGGAGCGCATTGCCACCGAAATGAGTCGGCGAATCGCCCGGTTTCAGCGCCTGGGACTGGCAAGGGGAGACAGGGTCTTTCTCACCTTCGGCAACCGGCTCGAGTTTTTTGCCGAGTTGCTGGCGATCTGGCGCCTGGGCGGCTGCGCGGTTCCGGTCGACGCGCGCCTGACCGCGTTCGAGGTCACCACCCTGGTGCAGGCGGCCAGTCCGCGCCTGGCGGTGGTTGACGAAGCGACGGATCCGGCGGTGCTGGTCGCTCTGACCAAGGCCGGCGTCACCCATGTGTCGACCAGCGATACCGGCGACGCCGAGGCGACGGTCGGGCACAGCCAGATGGACGACGACGCACTGATTCTGTTCACCTCTGGTTCCACCGGCGCGCCAAAGGGCGTGGTCCATACCCACCGATCACTGCGTGCACGCTGGATGGCCTTGCGCGAACAACTCGGCACCGCGGCATTTGCGCGTACCTTGTGCATGTTGCCGACCCATTTCGGCCACGGACTGATCTGCAACTGCCTGTTCCCCTGGTTGTCGGGGCAGGATCTGTACATCACGCCGCCGTTCCGGCCCGACATCATCATGCGGCTGGGCGCCTTGCTGGATGAACATCGCATCACTTTCATGTCGTCCGTGCCGTCGGTCTGGCGCATGGCGCTGAAGATGTCCCGTCGTCCGCAAGCGGGCAGCCTGCAGCGGGTGCATGTGGGCTCAGCGCCGTTGTCGGCCCACGTGTGGGAGGAGATTCGCAACTGGACCGGTACCCGACAGGTTTGCAATGCCTACGGCATCACCGAGACGGGCAGCTGGGTTGCGGGGCTGGCCGATGCCGACGTGCCAGCTGAAGACGGTCTGATCGGCGAAGGCTGGGGCGCCGTCATCAAGGTGCTGCGCACCTCGGAAACCGACCTGCCGCTCGATGCCGGCTGCGAATGTGCGGTCGGCGAGACCGGATATGTGTGGCTCAACACGCCGGCGCTGATGAAGGGTTATTTCCAGCGCGACGACCTGACCCGCAAGGCGGTCAGCGACGGCTGGTTTTTCACCGGCGATATCGGGGTGCTCGATGTACAAGGTCGCCTGTCGCTGCGCGGGCGCGAACGCGACGAGATCAACAAGGGTGGCATGAAAATCTACCCGTCCGATGTCGATGCCGTCGTCGAGCGTTTTGACAAGGCCAGCGACGTCTGCACCTTTGCGATCGAGGACGTGTTGTACGGACAGATCGTCGGCATGGCGGTGGTGCTCAGCGACCCGCAAGACGACACCGTGCGAGCCCTGCACGCCTGGATGCAGCATCATCTGGCCGAACCCAAGATGCCCTCGCTCTGGTGGGCGGTGGCCGAGATTGCGCGCACCTCACGCGGCAAGATCAATCGCGAGGCCGTGCGCGATGCCTGTGCCGCTCAGGCCCCGCTCGATATGGTGCGGCTGCTGGCCGTGGGCGCAGCGCCATGACCGGCGCGGATCATGCCGGGTTGCTGGACGCGCTGCGCCAGTTCCTGCGCTCGATTCAAAAGCCGGGGGTGGCGGTAGAAAGCCTGGGGCTGGACGACCCGCTGGTCGCCTCGGGCTTGCTCGATTCGCTGGCGATCATGCAGATCGTCGTCTACCTTGAGGAGAGCTACGGCGTCGACTTTGCCGCTGGCGGATTCGACCCGGAGCGGTTGGCCACCATGGGCAGCATCGTGGGCCTGATCGAACAGTCGCGCGGCTGACGCCCGGACCGCGCAAATTCGCGCAGGCGCGCCTGCGCGTCCGGTTTAGCTCAGTACGACGCTGCTCAAGCGCCGGCGGTAGGTAGCAACCACCGGGTCCACCGGCGGAATCTGGCCGTCGGCGACCTTGACCGGTGGCGGCTCGATGATGTCCAGGATGGCCACGAAGGTCTTGCGCGCCAGTTCGTCGTTCCAGGCCTTGTCGCGCATCAGGATCTCCAGCAGTTCGTCCATGGCCTCAGTCCAGGCCTGGGACGCCATCAGCAGCCGGGCTTTGCCGAAGCGGGCATCGAAGTCGCGTTTGCCGGTTGCTATGCGCGTTTCGAAGCCGGCCAGCGCGGCGTCAAGCGCAGCTTGCTCGGCCGCGAACTCGATGGCCGAGATCCAGTGTTGCAGGGATTCGATGCGCCGCACCAGGGCGATGCGCGGCAGGGCCGGCGCCAGCGCGACCTTGGCCTCGGACAGCATGTTTGATTGCAGCAGGAACTTGACGTAGGCAAAACGTGCGTCGTCATCGTCTGGCTTTTGCAGCACGGCCTGTTGCAGCGCCTCGTGCTGCACCTGCGGATCATTGGCGTCGGGTGCGTCTTCGATTGACTCGGCCGTGACCTCGGCCTCCAGGATGTCATTCGGCGGCAGGTTCTTGTCCAGGAAGGCCTTGAGCTGGCCCTCGGGCACGGCACCCATGAAGCCGTCCACCGGCTTGCCGCCGATCAACAGCACGCAGGTCGGAATGCTGCGGATGCCGAAGGCCTGGCTGATTTCCTGCTCCTGGTCGGAGTCGATCTTGACCAGCTTGAAGCGACCCTGGTAGTCGGCCTCCAGCTTTTCCAGCAGCGGTCCGATCACCTTGCAGGGGCCGCACCACGGCGCCCAGAAATCGACGAGGACGGGTATATCCATCGATGCTTCGATGACTTCGGCTTCAAAATTGGCGGTGGTGACGTTGATCATTGTGGAAATTGCGGGGATGACAGGGGACTGACTAAAATCGGGTGGAGGACGGAAGGCCGGCACACTGCGAGGGCCAATACTCCGCACTCACCACCACCATGAAACTTTCAATCGGTGTGGTCATGGGCTCCAGTTCCGACTGGGACACCATGCAACACGCAGCACAGATTCTCCAACAGTTTGGAATCGGACACGAAACCCGCGTGGTTTCGGCCCATCGCATGCCAGACGACATGTTCGCATATGCCGAGCAGGCGCGCGAGCGTGGCCTCAAGGCGATCATCGCCGGAGCCGGCGGTGCGGCCCATCTGCCCGGCATGCTGGCGGCCAAGACCACCGTGCCGGTGCTGGGCGTTCCGATCGCGAGCAAGCACCTGTCGGGTGTCGACTCCCTGCACAGCATCGTGCAGATGCCCAAGGGCATTGCGGTCGCAACTTTTGCCATCGGCGCTGCCGGCGCGGCCAACGCGGCGCTGTTCGCCGTGGCCCTGCTGGCCAACGATGACCCGGCACTGGCAGAGCGCCTGGACGTGTTCCGGGTCGAACAGACCCGCGCCGCGCGTGCCATGGTGGTGCCACCGCCATCCAATGCGCCTATGGCCACACCGGGGTTAACGCCATGAGCTGGCAACAAACTGGCACCCTGTTGCGCCGGGCATGCTGAGTCAGGCCATTCTCCCGGGTACGACGGCGAGCGGCCAGCAGACCACGCTGGGGGTCATGGGCGGAGGCCAACTGGGCCGCATGTTTGTGCATGCCGCGCAGCGCATGGGGTATTTCACCGCGGTGCTCGACCCCGATCCAGCGAGTCCGGCCGGGCTGGTCAGCCACTTCCATATCCAGGCGGACTACCTGGACGAGCAGGCGCTGGCCCAGATGATGCAGCGCTGCGCCGCCATCACCACCGAATTCGAGAACGTGCCGTCAGGCGCGATGTTCACGCTCGGTGCGCATCGACCGGTGGCGCCGTCGGCCCAGTCGCTGGCGATTGCCCAGGACCGGATCCACGAGAAGGCGCATTTCAAGGCTTGCGGCGTACCGACCGCGCCCTACGCGGTGATCACCAGCGAGGCCGAGCTGGCGGCCGTGGACGACACCCTGTTGCCCGGCATTCTCAAGACGGCCCGACTCGGTTATGACGGCAAGGGCCAGGTCCGGGTGCAAGAGCGGGCTGAACTCGCGGCAGCCTGGGCCGGGCTCCAATCCGTCGCCTGTGTGCTCGAGCGCCAGCTGGAACTTTTGTTCGAGTGTTCGGTACTGGTGGCACGTGGCTGGGACGGCACCATGGTGAGTTTCCCGGTGCAGCGCAATATGCATCGCGACGGCATTCTGGCCATGACCGAAGTGTTTGAAGGTAACCTGGCGCCGGCCTTGGCGGATCGTGCCCGCGCTGCCGCCCGTGCCTTGGCGCAGGAGCTGCAATACGTCGGCGTGTTGTGTGTCGAGTTCTTTGTGGTCGCGCAGGAGAGTGGCGACACCCTGCTGGTCAACGAGATGGCGCCGCGCCCGCACAACAGCGGTCACTACACGCTCGATGCCTGCGACCAGTCGCAGTTCGATTTGCAGGTGTTGACATTGGCAGGCTTGCCTTTGATGCCGCCGCGCCAGCACAGTCCGGCGGTCATGTTGAACCTGCTCGGTGACCTATGGTACGACGCACCCGGCCATCCGGGTGGCGACGCGCCTAAACCGCCGGACTGGGCGGCGGTGCTGGCCTTGCCGGGCGCGCATCTGCATCTGTACGGCAAGCTGCGGGCCAGCCGCGGGCGCAAGATGGGTCACCTGACGATCACCGCGGCAACCGTTGACGAGGTCCGTGCCACAGCGCAGCAGGCGGCCGCTTTGCTTGGCATCGCCCTGGCTTGAGCAGGCACTGACGTGATACTGGACGGGCGCTCCGCCGACGCTCTGGCCCAGGCCGCTGCAGCATTGCAGGGCGGCGCGCTGGTCGCGTTTCCGACCGAGACGGTGTATGGGCTGGGCGCAGATGCTTCTGACGATGCCGCTGTAGCCCTGGTGTTCAGTGCCAAGGGGCGGCCCAGCAATCATCCCTTGATAGTGCATGTGGACGATACGGCCAGGGGCGCGGCCGGCGTGGCCCATTTTGCTGCCGAAGTGCCGGACTACGCCCATGCACTGATGTCGGCCTTCTGGCCGGGGCCGCTGACGCTGATTCTGCCGCGCCGACCTGGCATCGGTGGCGCAGCGGCCGGTGGCCAGGAGTCGATCGGTTTGCGTTGCCCGTATCACCCCGTGGCCCAGGCCTTGCTACATGCCTGTCGTGCCCTGGGTGTCATGGGGCTGGCCGGGCCGAGCGCCAACCAGTTCGGCCGCGTCAGCCCGACCACGGCGGCGCACGTGCAAGGCGAATTTGGCGCCGATCTGCTGATCCTCGATGGCGGCGCCTGCGTTGTCGGCATCGAGTCGACGATTGTTGACTGCACCCGCGGCGCGCCGGTGCTGTTGCGACCGGGCGCAATTCACATCGCGCAACTCACGGCGGTGGCGGGTCGACCGGTGTTGCCGGATCAGCCGGTTGCCGGCCAGATGCCGGCGCCGCGAGCTTCAGGTACCTTGCTCGCACACTATGCGCCACGCGCGACGCTGCGCCTGATGGATGGGCGGGCGATGCAGGCCGCACTCGATATGCTGGGCGCGGATGTGAAGGCGGCTGTGCAACAAGGGCCGGTGATCGCCATCTACGCGCGTACGCAATTGCGTTCACGCTCCAGCGGCGTATTGCAGCGGCGCATGCCCGACGATGCGGCCGCCACCGCGCAACAACTATTCGCCGTGCTGCGCAGCTTTGACGACCAGGGCGTCAAACTGATCTGGGTGGAAACCCCGCCGGCAGGCCCCGAGTGGGACGGCGTGCGTGATCGTCTGCAACGCGCGGCGGCGGCTGCTTGACGCCAGCTGACCTGAATCTGGCGACACGCAATCAGCGGCTGAGCAAGGCATGCTGATTCCGTAGCTGAAACTCATGCTGCTAAAGCAGCCTCGCTCGGGATCGCTACAAAAGCGGTCCTCACGGCGCCCGCAATGGCCACGTTGCTGTGAAGACCTGCGCCATCGCGTTCATTCAGATCAACAATTTGCCGCCGGCTTGTGGGTCGAGTTAAGGAAGATGGACTGGCTAGATACGGTAAATCGCATCGATTGGATAAGAATCAGCAATGCGGTGGGCAGACGGCACCGCGTCGTTGACATTGCCGGTGCCGATGTCAGCCTTCGTGCGTTTCGCCCGTGGGTGTCGCGCGGGGTAGTGAACCTGCCGTGGCGCCTTTGCACGGTGACTCGCGGTGTTGGGTTGGGGAAGGCAGTGCCATGCGCGACGCTGCTGCCGCGATGTCAGTGCGCCTGAGGTGTCCGGCGTTCGTTTGGCGTGGCGTGGCAGGGTCTGCCCCCGTGAATTTTTGGCTGTCGACATTACTGACACTCATGCCACTAGAGACGCAAAATACGCTCATAAGCTATTGATTAAAAAAGAAAAAAATAATTGGCCCGGCTCTTGCTTAGAGAGCTACAACTCGGTAACTGTCTGGAATCATCATGAACTTCAAAAGCTCTTTTCTTGCGGGTGCGATGGTCGCGCTGTTGGGCTCCCAGCCGCTGTTAGCTAACCCCATCACGGTCACGTACAACGGTTCTGCCCAACTGGGTACTGGGTCTGGCGTTGGCTACGAAACCGGCATGATCTATCCAGGCCCTGGAGGCAATGGTAACAATGTCTCCATCGGCGGCATTTCATTTAATTCTGCATCAGCCGGATCTTTTGGGTTGCCGCTTGGGCCTTTCGACGCCTGGTGTGTCGATATCGGGCACTGGCTGGCCACACCCACGTCCACTTTTACGGTCTCCCCGTCCAGCACCTTGGCCAGTACACTAGCCTTTGAGGGAAAGTACGCTTTAGCCATCGGTCAGGCGCGCGTGGCCGATCTCAATAAATTGGCCAATGCCTATTACGACACGCTGGATACCCTGACCGAGTCGGCAGCGTTTCAGCTGGCCGTCTGGGCAATCACCTATGGGCAAAAGGGCGCGTTGGGATATAGCATCAATAGCACGGACGTGAATCCGAGCTTTCATGTGAACAGCGGCACGGTCACGTCGGCCTGGGGCGTCCAGGCCAATTCTTGGTTGTCTACCCTGGATGCGGCTGCGTCTACATCTAACTACAACATCGTTTACCTCAGTGATGCAAGCGCAAACGCCACCCAGGACATGGTCGTCTTCGTCAAGACCGGGTCTTCGACCGTACCGGAGCCAGGCACGATCGCATTGCTGGGCATCGGCCTGCTGGCTGTGTCGCTGATCCAGCGGCGCCGACGCTGATTGAACTGTTCAATGGCCGCAAGTTCTTGCGGCTTGGCCCCGGCCTCCAGCTGGCCGGCTGCCAAGTGACCGTGGTTCGATGGAGACGCCAAAGGTGGCAACAAGATGAATCTCGGCACCATGGAAAAATTCCCGCCAACGTCGTTGGCGGGCGATCGTCAATCGCTAGGTTAGGATACGGTCGCCGAGTAGCCAATGATTCCGAAGAGAGGCGCCGATGAAACCGAATATCAAGACTTCAACCGTATGCAAATTGCTGCGACAAGGCCTGCTGGCAGCTTCCTTGCCCTTGCTGGCAAGCACCGCCCATGCCGGCACCGCAAGCACACCATCGCTTGATACCGTCTACGGTGCGGCGGTTTTCGGCACAACGCCTGTTGCGATCCGCTGGCTTGCTGGCATCAATCTGATCGAGCCTGCGCTCAACAAGGTGACCAGCTTTGATTCTTTGCTCGGCCTGGCACTTCTCTCCCCCGACCTTTCACCTGTGATCAACGCCTTCTTCGTGGACCAGGTCGCCTGGTGCGACGGCACTTCGGGCAACAACTTCGCGGGCTGCTCCATCCTGAACAGCAACGTTTTCGCTGTGCAGTCGGCGTATTCTTCCGGGCCGAACGGTTACCTCAATATTGCGCATGAGCTCGGTCATACGTTGGGTCTGGAACATGTGGCGTCGAGCAATCTGATGAATCCGGTGTTGGGGTCGGCCTTACTTACCGCCGATCAGGCGGCGACCGTGCTGGCCAACGGCAGGGTGCAAACCGCTTCGGACGGAAGCCGCTTCATCGAGATCCGGCCCATTGCGGTGTTGTCTGCTGTGCCCGAGCCGGCAACCTATGGCCTGATGCTGGCCGGGCTGGCCCTGGTCGCAGCGGTGGCAAGGCGCACGCGTCCTGAATGACATGTCTCAACTGCTGCGGGGCACATGCGGCGGTGGGAAAGTCGACCTAGAAGCAGGCTGACACGCTAGGATTTATCTTTTCTACACGCTGTGCAGGTGCGGGTCCGAAGACTGCCCGCTGAAGTGGCTCTTTCCACTCGAGCAGCGCAAAACCCGGCTGCGCAGCATGTTGAAGGAGATCTTGGCCAAGCCGAGCCTGAACTCACCTGGCCAGTCAGTCCAGTCCAGTTCCTGATGCGTGATGCGCAAGATGCGCAACAATCTTCGCAACGGTGATCGAATATCTGTTGGGCAATATTGGCCTAAGTGCTTAAATCTGCGGACACTTTCGTTTTTTTCCCTGGGTCCGTCAGGTTGCGTCGCGAGGCCCTTCAGAGCAGCCGAAGGTGGGGCTCAGACCGGTGGTTGCAGCTTTGGGTCCTGGCGGTGAAAACGCAGTTTCATCCCCAGGATGGCGCCTGCCAGGGTCAGTGTGATCAGATTGGCAATGATGATCGGCCACGCAGCCATCAACACGCCATAGGCGAGCCAGAGCGATACGCCCGCCACGAACAGCAGGTACATGCCCAACGATATGCCGCGCACATCTCGGGTTCGAAACGTGTACCAGGCCTGCGGCAGAAAACTGGCCGTTGTCAGGGTTGCGGCGGCATAACCAATGGCTTCGCTGGAAATCATGGCGGGCATTGTCCATCAGCGCAGAATTTCCTGCCGGGCTCAAGCGTCGCCTCGCGCGCGCTCAGCGCTTTCAGTTGTCCTTGACCACCCATTCGAGCAATCTGTCGATGGCAACGCGGCTGGCGCCGGCATTGGCGTGGTTGGTCATCAGCACAACCACATAACGCCGACCGCTGTTGGCCAGCACATAACCGGCCACGGCGGTGACATCACGCAGGCTGCCGGTCTTGAGATGGGCGCTGCCCAAGGCTCCCGAGCGGTTACGGCGCATGGTGCCGTCGATGCCGGCGATCGGCAGTGAGGCCATCAGTTCCGGCATCCATGGCGACTGGTAGGCGGTTTGCAGCAGCCGACCCAGCGCCATCGCGCTGGCGCGCGCGCTGCGCGACAGGCCGGCGCCGTTGTCGACCAGTGGCATGTCGGCCGAGCCGCCGATCCGGTCGCGCCACCATTGCTGCACCACGTCACGTGACGCGGCGAAGGTTGCTGGCACAGTGCTTGTGGCATCCGCCGCGGCGGGCTTGTCGGTGGCGCGGCCACCCGGCAGGCTCAGGCTGAGAAACAGCTGCTGCGCCATCACGTTGTTGCTGAACTTGTTGACGTCGCGAACCACTTCGGCCAGCGTGAGCGAACCCACTTCGAAAACCGCGGCTCCGGCGGCGGGCGGCACCGTACCGTCGCGCACACTGCCGCCCAGCTGACCACCCACCTCGCGCCACATGCCCTCAACTGCCCGCGCCGCATAGATCTGCGCTTCGGGCCAGGCCACGGACCAGGTGCGTTCCAGGCAGGCGGCCGGGTAACTGCCGGCGAAACGGACCTGAGCCGGATCCGAGAAGTCGGCCCGCAGACTGCCCCGATAGTCGCCGCAGCCGCCGGTGGTGAGCAGGGGTACGGACGCCGGAACCGTCACGCCGGCCAGCGGCGGGTCGACATGGATGCGCGCCAGGTTGGCGGCGCGGTCGACGACAAACGTCATCAGGATGGACTTGTAGCTCAGCAAAAGCGCGTCGGGTGCAGCGTTGTAGGGGCGCAGTGGCTCGCCGTCAAATCCGCCAGGGTCGGTGGGCGCCAGTGCGAAGGCGCCGCGGTCGAGCACAATGTCGCCGTTGATGCGGGTGATGCCCAGGCCGCGCACCCGGCGCATCAATTGCCACAGGCGCTCGCTCACCATGGTGGGGTCGCCACGGCCCTTGATATACAGATTGCCCTCCAGCCGGCCATCGCGTATGGGGCCGTCGGCATACACCGAGGTGGTCCAGTTGTATGCAGGTCCGAGCAGGTCCAGCGCCGCAGCCGTGGTGACCAGCTTCATCACCGAGGCCGGATTCATCGGCACATCCGCCCTGTGGCTCACCCGGGGCGCCTCCTTGCCCTGGACGTTGACCACCAGTACCGCGACCGCATCGCGCGGCACTTTGGCCAGTGCCAGCGCGGCATCGACCTCGGGGGGCAGGCCCTGTGCCATGGCGGCCACGGCCGTGGACCACAGGGCTGTGATCCGTGCGGCGGCCGCCACAGCCCTTCCCATGCGCGCATACGCACGCCCAGGTGGTAGTTTGATCCCGGCGTCGCAGGGGTATCGATTCTTCGGCGTGCGGCGCGAATCCAGGGAGCCGCGAGGTGTCAAGTCCATCGCGCCAGTCTACAACCCGTGCGCAACCGATAATCCGGTGATGCGCCTGCTCAAGCCTTTTTCTGCGCAAGCAATAGGCGTTGCCGCCGCCCTGGTCACTGTGGTCATCTGGACTTCGTTCATCGTGATCGCTCGTGCCACGGCCGATCCGTCCCGCGGTGGTGTGCTCAATCCTTTTGATATTGCATTCGCGCGCCTGCTCGGAGCTGGCCTGGTGCTGCTGCCGGTAGGCTGGTGGATGGTGCGGCGCGACCGTGCGCGCAATCGAGGCGCGTCATCGATGTTCGGTTTTTCGCCATTGCCACTGAAGGTCACTGTGGCGGTGGGGTTCTTTGGTGGCCTGCTGTATGCAGTGCTGGCCTACAGCGGCTTTGTGTACGCACCCGCGGGCCACGCGGCGGTGTTGATGCCGGGCAGCCTGCCGTTCTGGACCACTTTGCTGGCGGCCTTGTTCCTGGGTAATCAGATCACGGCGGCCCGGGCCTTTGGCTTGGCGCTGATCGTGGCCGGCGATGTACTGGTTGGCGGCCCGAGCCTGTTGCTGGCGTTCGACGGCGGCGAGGTCTGGAAAGGTGATCTGCTGTTCATGACGGCGGCATTGTGCTGGTCCTGCTACAGCGTGCTGGCGCGCCACTACCAGCTCGATGCGGTGCGCGCGACCGTCGCCATCACCGTGTTCGCCTTTTTCCTGTACGTGCCGGTGTACGGATTCTTGCTGTGGCAGCAACTGGTGCCGGGCCAGTTCCTGCAGGCGCCGCTGGGGCAGGTGCTGTTCCAGATGGCGTTTCAGGGGGTGGGGTCGGTGGTGATCGCTGGCGTCACCTTCACCCGCATGATCCAGCATTTCGGGCCGGTACGTTCCACCATGATGACCTCGGTGGTGCCCGGGCTGGCCGCCATATCGGCCGTACTGATTCTGGATGAACCCCTGCATTGGAACCTGGCCGTCGGCCTGTCCCTGGTCACGCTGGGTATCGTATTCGGCGTGCGGCCAGGCCCGGTGCCCAAGCCGGTCGCAGTGACGCTGCCCGCGCCCCCGTCCAGAACATGAGCCGTGTGAAACCCTGATGCCCATTCTTGCCTTTGACACCAGCACCGACCGGATGTCGATTGCGCTCGGTCGCATGGTGAACGGTGCGCAGCAGGTCTGGTCGTTCGAGGCGCAAGGCGGAGCCCAGTCCTCGCATACGCTGGTTCCAGCCATCATGGATTTGATGGCGCAAGCCGGGCTGACTCTGGCCGAGCTCGATGCCGTTGCCTTCGGTCGGGGCCCGGGCGCTTTCACCGGTTTGCGCACCGGGTGTGCGGTGGCTCAAGGGCTGGCGTTTGGCGCGCGCGCCCGCAGCGGCGGCGCGCCGGTTCCGGTGCTGCCGCTCGATTCGCTGATGGTGCTGGCCGAGCAGGCGCGACTGCAACATGCGCCCGAGGCTGCACGCTGGCAGGTGCTGGCCCTGCTCGATGCGCGCATGGACGAAATTTATGCCGGCAGTTATCTGTGGGCGCACGGTGCCTGGCAGACCGTGGCCGGCCCGATGCTGGCCAGCCCTCAGGACCTTCGCGCCGAGGGAAGCGAGGCGCTGGCGGGAAATGTATTCGCCAACTATGGCGATCGACTGCCCGATGCTGACCATTGGCCGCGGTTCACCGTTTTGCCCGAAGCCCGCGCCATGCTGAGTCTGGCGCCAGGTCTGCTGGCGCGCGGCCACGCTGTGGATCCTGCCTTGGCGCTTCCGGTCTATATCCGCGATAAAGTGGCGTCCACCACCGCTGAACGCGCTGCCGCCCATGCGGTGGCGGCGGCCAGCGTATCCACCAGCAGGCCATGAGTGCAGTATTTCGGGCGCCCGAGGCGCAGTTCGAACCGTTGACGCTGGCGCGCTTGCCCGCGGTACTGGCCATCGAAAGACTAGCCTACGCCCACCCATGGACGGAGGCCAATTTCCGCGATGCGCTGGGTGCCGGTTACCAGGCCCAGATGATCACGGCGGCCGGTGAGTTGCTGGGTTATTTCGTGGCCACGAAAGGTGTCGAGGAAGTCCACCTGCTCAACATCACGGTGACGCCGCAATACCAGGGTCAGGGCTGGGCACGGCTGATGCTCGATGCGCTGGCGATCTGGGCGCGGGGCGAAGCCGCGTTGTGGATGTGGCTGGAGGTGCGGGTGGGTAATCTGCGTGCCATGCAGGTCTATGAACAACATGGATTTCGACGTGTGGGCCAGCGCATGGCCTATTACCCGGCAGGTCTGGGTAGACGCGAGGATGCCATCGTCATGAGTATGCGCCTGTGAAATCCCATCGTTATCTTAAGTTTCCGTGCGAACGCGCTGGTCTGCGGTATGCCAGGCCAGCGTTGTTCAACGTTGCGCCATGGCCAGGCAGGTGTAAGGAGGATTGCACGTGAGCATGGATCTGGATACACGCCAGCGTGCCATGCTGCTGGAGATGGGGGTACGGGTCTGGTGGCCGAAGGCGGAGTGGGCGGCTTCGGAATCGTTGACCCGGGCGCCGGGCGCGCCAGTGATGCCATCCGAACGTCCGGCGAGGGTGGCGGGTGTTGCCACGCAGTCACTGTCCGCTGTGTCAGAGCCCGCGCGAGCTGCCGTTGGCGCGGCGACGCCGCCCCTGATACCGACAAAACCCGCCAGCCCTGTCGATCAGATGGACTGGCCGCAGCTGGCCCGGGCGGTGCGGGCCTGTACCGCCTGCGGCTTGTGCGAAGGGCGCAAGGCCACGGTGTTTGTCAGCGACCCGGCACCGACGCAGGCTGACTGGTTGATCGTTGGCGAAGCGCCGGACGAACAGGAAGAACGTGCCGGTTCACCGTTTGTCGGTGAGGCCGGCCAGTTGCTCGACAACATGTTGCGAGCGGTTCAGTGCCAGCGCGCTGGCCAGGGTGCTGGCGGTGCACGGCTTACCCCTGTGGTCAAGTGCCGGCCTGCTGTCGTGCGTCCGCCGACCGCGCAGGAGCTGGCGCAGTGCGCGGTGTTCCTGCGGCGCGAAATTGATTTGACCCGGCCCCGTGTCATCCTTGCAATGGGGCGATTTGCCGCCATGTCGTTGCTGGCCGAAGACTATCCGCAAGTGTTGCAAATGCCGCTGGGACAACTGCGGGGTGGCGAGTTCCAGGTGAAGGGCATTCCGGTGGTCGTCACCTACCATCCGGTCAAACTGCTGCGTGCGCCGCAAGAGAAGGCCAATGCCTGGGTTGATCTGTGTCGGGCGCGCAAACTGATACTCGGCGCAGTCTGAGCCAAGTGCGCGCCGGCCCGATCGGATCGTGAGCGGTCACTAGAATCGGGGGTCTCCCCCTGGAACTGCCCCATGACCTTCGTCGACATGCTCGCTGACGCCGAGCGCCGCCATCAGTCCCTGTTGTGCGTCGGACTGGACCCCGAACCGTCGCGTTTTCCGGCCCATCTGCAGGGCGATGTGGGACGTATCTACGACTTCTGCGCCGCCATCGTGGACGCCACCGCCGATCTGGCGCTCGCCTTCAAGCCCCAGATTGCGTACTTTGCGGCGCACCGGGCCGAAGCCCAGCTGGAAAAGCTCATGGCCCACATGCGCAAGGCCGCGCCGGGGGTGCCGGTGATCCTGGACGCCAAACGCGGCGATATCGGCTCCACCGCCGAGCAATACGCGATTGAGGCGTTCGAGCGGTATGGCGCCGATGCGGTCACCTTGTCGCCGTTCATGGGGTTCGACTCGGTCGAGCCCTATCTGCGCCGCCACCGCAAAGGCGCCTTCCTGTTGTGCCGCACCTCCAATCCGGGTGGCGACGACCTGCAGAACCAGCGCCTGGCCACGGTTGAAGGCCAACCGCTGATGTATGAGCATCTGGCTAGCCTGGCGCAAGGGCCATGGAACATCAACGGTCAGCTCGGGCTGGTCGTGGGCGCCACCTACCCCGCCGAAATTGCCCGGGTGCGCGAGATCGCGCCGACACTGCCCATGCTGATCCCCGGCGTGGGCGCACAAGGCGGTGATGCCGTGGCCACGGTGCGTGCGGGTCTGCGCGTCGCGCCAGGCGGCCGTACCACCGGCTCCATCATCGTCAGTTCGTCGCGTGCCATCCTGTATGCCGGTTCGGGTGCAGATTTTGCCGCGGCCGCACGCAGCGAGGCGCTGCGCACAAGGGATGTGTTGCGGCAGGCGGCGACGAGCTGATCCATATAACGCGGAGACACGACATGGCATCGATCGCATCAAGCGCAATCCCGGACAGCCCCCAGTGGCAAGGCGACGGTACCAGTCGAATCCCATTTTCCGTCTACACCAGTGATCAATTGCATCGGCGAGAACTGGAACGATTCTTCTACCGCAAGCATTGGAGTTATGTCGGTCTGGAGGCCGAGATTCCGAACCAAGGCGACTTCAAGCGCACCGTGGTCGGCGAGCGCTCGGTGCTGCTGGTGCGCGACAAGCAAGGCGCCGTACATGTGGTCGAAAACGTCTGCGCCCATCGCGGCATGCAGTTCTGCCGCGAACGCCATGGCAATCGCAGCGAGTTCACCTGCCCGTACCACCAGTGGAGTTATACCTTGTCGGGCGATCTGCAGGGTGTGCCATTTCGCCGCGGCGTGCGCCAGGACGGCAAGGTCAACGGCGGCATGCCGGCCGACTTCGACCTGAAGCAGAACGGTCTGACGCAACTCAAGGTGGCTTGCCGTGGCGGCGTCGTGTTCGCATCGTTCGACCACGACGTGGAGTCGCTGGAAGACTTCATGGGCCCGGCCATCCTGTTTTACTTTGACCGGCTGTTCAACGGCCGCAAGCTGAAGATCCTGGGCTACAACCGCCAGCGTATTCCGGGCAACTGGAAGCTGATGCAGGAGAACATCAAGGACCCGTACCACCCTGGCCTGCTGCACACCTGGTTCGTCACCTTCGGCTTGTGGCGGGCCGATAACAAGTCTGAACTCAAGATGGACAAACACCACCGCCACGCGGCCATGATCTCCACGCGTGGCCAGTCCGGCAAGGCCGAGCAAGTGACGCAGGTGTCGAGCTTCAAGGAAAGTATGCAGCTGCAGGACGACCGTTTCCTGGACATCGTGCCCGAAGCCTGGTGGGGCGGCCCGAGCGCGGTGATGACGACTTTGTTTCCCAGCGTGATCCTGCAGCAGCAGGTCAACAGCGTGTCGACCCGGCATATCCAGCCCGATGGCCACGGCGCGTTCAACTTCGAGTGGACCCATTTCGGCTTCGAGGACGACGACGCGGCGATGACCAAACGCCGGCTGCGCCAGGCCAACCTGTTCGGCCCCGCCGGGTTCGTATCGGCCGACGACGGCGAGGTGATCGAGTTCTCGCAGCGTGCGTTCGAGAGCAAGCCGGCGCACCACACGCTGGCCGAACTCGGCGGTCGCGAAGTCGGAGATACCGATCACATGGTCACCGAGACCTTGATCCGCGGCATGTACCGCTACTGGCGCGAAGTGATGGAGGATGGGAAATGAACACCGCCACCTCCGCAGTGGGTAGCCGTTCATCCGGCACCGGCGACGCAGGTGATCGTCAGCCGTTAAGACTGAACCCACAGGACTACCAGGACTTGACCCAGATGCTGGCCACCTACGCGGCGCTTGTCGATGCCGCCGACTGGGATGCCTGGGTCGCGATGTTCACCGACGACTGCATCTACAAGCTGATTCCGCGCGAGAACTACGAGCGTGGCCTGCCGCTGGCGACGATGGATTTCGAGAGCAAGGGCATGCTGATGGACCGCGCCTACGCCATCCGCGAGACGCTGTTCCACGACCCGTATTACCAGCGCCACGTGATTGGCGCGCCACGCGTGCTGGAGGTGGCGGCCGACCGCATTGTTTGCGAATCGAACTATGCGGTGTTTCGTACCAAGTTGTCGGAGTTGACACAGGTGTTCAACGTCGGGCGCTATCTGGATACGGTGGTTCGCACCGAAGCGGGGTGGCGGTTTGCGTCCAGGCTGTGCATATATGACAGCGAGATGATTCCGAATTCGATCATTTACCCGGTGTGATGGGTGGGTAGCCAGGCAATCAGCGCGTCGCTCATGTCAGGGTCCCCCAGGGCCAGAGTTGCAGGCGCCAAGCCAGTGGGGCGCCATCGGGGCCGCATCTGCCATTCGTGAGGCGACGCTGCTATTCACTCAGACAATGACCGGGTCGCCGCAGAACTCGATCAGCATGGTGCAGAAGGGTCCTTGTCAGCTTGCAGCTTCTCCACCACCCGAAAACACCACCACATGCCGAACAGGCCGAACGCGATCACGCCCAGTCCATACCCCGCCAACGCGCCTTTGGCGCCAAACCACGACTGCCCCAGCCAAACGAATGGAATCACGCCCAGCGTGGATCGGCCCCAGTTCAGCGCAGTGGAGTAAAACGCAAAGCCCAAGTTGTTGAAGGCCGCGTTGGCAACAAACAGTGCGCCGTTGAACAGGAAACTGCCGGCGACAAAGATGCAGAAGAACACGATCAGTTCGCGTGCCAGGCCGTGCGCCTGGAAGATGTCCGCGATCCAGCTGCTGCCCAGCGCCAGCAGGATCCAGACCGTGAGCGCGTAGACCAGCGTCACCTTGAGGCTGTCGCGCACAGTGGACGTGACGCGGTCGAAGCGCTGGGCGCCGAAGTTCTGCCCGATGATCGGGCCAATGGCGCCCGAGAGCGCGAACAGCACGCCGAATGCTACCGGGATGATGCGCTGAATCACGGTCCATCCGGCGATGGCTTCATCGCCATATGACGAGATGGCATGAGTGACGAAGGCGTTGCCCACCGGGGTGGCAATCTGCGTCAGCACGGCGGGCAAGGCAATCGCCATGAACGGTGCCAATTCGCGCAGCACCAGCGCCGCATGGGGTTTGGCGATCAGCTGGTGCACGCGCCACAGGCCGTGCAATCCGATCACCACCATGGCCACGCGCACGATGACGGTGGCAATCGCCGCGCCGGTCAATCCCAGGTCGAATCCGAGAATCAGCAGCGGGTCCATGACCAGCGCCGTGGCAGCGGCTCCCAGCGTGACGAACATGGCGCGGCGTGCGTCACCGGTGGCACGCAGCAGCCCGGACAGGCACATGCCGACCCCCAGCAATGGCCATGAGGGCAATACGATGCGCATCAGCGAGGCGGCCCGCTCCAGCGTCTGGTCGCGTGCGCCCAGCAAGTGCAGCGCCGGCTCCAGCAGCGGCCAGGCGACCACGGCCAACAGCGACATGCACACGCCAACGATGATCAGCGACGCGCCGGCAATCTGGCGCGCCTGCGCTGTTTCCCCACGCCCGAGCGCGCGCGAGGTCAATGCGGTCGCGGCGATCGACAGGCCGATCGACAGCGACGTGGCCAGGAACAGCAAGGTGGTTGCGTAGCCGAGCGCGGCAGTCAGTTCGCTCTGGTGCAGCAGCGTGATATAGAACAGGTTCAGCGCATCGACCGCGAACACCGCTACCAGGCCGATGGAACCGGCGGCGGTCATGCGGATTACATGGCCCAATGTTGAGCCGGTGACGAGGCGGCCTTGCGGCGTAGCGGCGTCAGGGCCGTTGGCGGGCTTGTGCATCTGGACGTGGAGAGCTGGCGGGCTCAAGGCCCCGGCAAAAAGGAATCTGGAACGGCGCTCAACCGCGTACTTCCCCGTTGCCCAGCACCACATATTTCAGCGAGGTCAGGCCTTCGATACCCACTGGTCCGCGCGCATGAAACTTGTCGGTGCTGATGCCGATCTCGGCACCCAGGCCGAATTCGAAACCGTCGGCAAAGCGCGTGCTGGTATTGACCATCACGCTGGCCGAATCGACCTCGCGCAGGAAACGCTGCGCATGCAGGTGGTCGCGCGTGAGGATGGCGTCGGTATGGTGGCTACCGTAGTGGTTGATATGGGCAATCGCTGCGTCAAGCCCGTCGACCACCTTGATGCTGATGATGGGCGCGAGGTATTCGGTGAACCAGTCCTGCTCGGTGGCGTCGACGAGTTGTGCGCCGACAACCGGCGCGAGCAGCGCGCGGCTTTGTGGGCAGACCCGCATCTCCACGCCCTTGGCTGCGTAGACCGCGCCGATGAGCGGCAGGAACTCGGCCGCCACGTTGCGCGCCACCAGCAGGCTCTCGCTGGCGTTACACGGGCTGTACTTCTGCGTCTTGGCGTTGTCGGCCACGGTCACCGCCATGGCGATATCACACGGGTCGTCGACATACACATGGCAGTTGCCGTCCAGATGCTTGAGCACCGGCACCTTGGCGTCACGGCTGATGGCTTCGATCAGGCCCTTGCCGCCACGTGGAATGGCCATGTCCACGTATTGCGGCATGGTGATCAACTCGCGCACCACGGCGCGGTCGGTCACCTGCACCAGCTGCACGCCGTCGGCCGGCAGACTGGAATCGGTCAAGGCCTGCTGCACCAGTTTGGCCAGTGCCTTGTTCGATTCGATGGCTTCAGAACCACCGCGCAGAATGCAGGCGTTGCCACTCTTGATCGCCAGGCTGGCCGCTTCGATTGTCACATTGGGGCGGCTCTCGAACACCATCGCAAACACGCCGATCGGCACGCGCATCTGACCCACGCGGATGCCGCTGGGCTGCTGGTTCATGCCCCGGATCTCGCCGATCACGTCGGGCATGGCGGCGAGCTGTGCGCAACCCTGGGCCACGGTCTCGATGATCTTGGGTGTGAGCCGCAGCCGGTCAAGCAGCGGCGCCGACAGGCCGGCCGCCGTGGCGCGTTCCAGATCCAGCGCATTGCCGGCTTCCAGTATGGGCTGGTTGGTGCGCAGCAGTTCAGCCAACCTGCGCAGGGCGGCGCTGCGGCTGGACGCGCTGGCACGGGCCATCAGGCTGGATGCGGCACGGGCCTGGATGCCCAATGTCTGGCTGTATTCGGCGGTGTTGAGCGCATTCATCGCCGCATTTTCTCACGCAGCGCCGAATATGTTGCGCCCGGGGGCGGCTTCAGCGGGGCACGCAATAGCTGCACAGTCGCATGGACAGGCGGTGCAAAGCCTGCCAGGCGTCGGTCGGCCAGTCGGGAACCTTCAAGCCCTTGACGATGCCGTCGACCTGGTGTGCAGCCTGCAGCAGGCCAGCCAGCCGTGGACCGTCAAGCCGCGGCAACACCCGTTCGAACAGGCGCTCGCGCACGCCCCAGACGCGTTGCTCGCGCAGCGCCATCGGCAGAGGGCGCCCCGCGTCCATGGCATCGCGCACACGCTTGAGCGCGCGGATGTCTTCGGCCAGGCTGTAGTGCACCAGCACCGGCGCCTCGCCCTCGGCCTGCAGTCCGTCGAGCATGCGTTGTACGCGCAGGCGCTGGCCGGCCAGCACGGCTTCGCTGAATTTGAACACGTCGTAGCGTGCGACATTGAGCACGGCGCGCTCGATGTCCTCAAAGGCCAGTTCGCCCGGCGGGAACAACAGGGCGAGTTTCTGGATTTCTTGATGCGCCGCCAGCAGGTTGCCCTCGACCCTGTCGGCGAAAAATTGCAGGCTGCGCTGGCCCTCGACGCCGGGTTTGACCCGCTGGTCCTGCTGCGCCAGGCGCTGCGCCAGCCAAGGCGCCAGCGCGCCGCGCTCGACCGGCTCGAGCGCCACTGTGATGCCGCTGCGCTCGAGCGCGCCAAACCAGGCGCCGCTGCGCGTGGCCTTGTCCAGCCGCGGCAACAACACCAGCGTCAACAGGTCGTCATTGCCCTGCGCCTGATCGCACAGCTGCTGGATGGCTGCACTGCCATCCTTGCCGGGCTTGCCAGAGGGGATTCGGATCTCGACGATCTGCTTGTCGGCAAACAGGCTGAGCGAGCCACCGGCGGCCAGCACCTCGCTCCAGTCGAAGTGGGCGCCGGCCACGGTGTGGGAGGTGCGTTCGCTGAACCCGGCCGAGCGTGCGGCGGCGCGTATCGTGTCGGCCGCCTCCTGCACCAGCAGCGGCTCGTCGCCATGCAAGGTGTACAGGGACTTGAGGCCGCGCTGCAGCTGCTGGGTGAGTTGTCCGGATGCAATCTGCATGCCGCGAGTTTAGCCCGGCCGCTATTTGAGGCTGTTCGACAGGAAGGCGCGCAGGCGGTCGCTGCGCGGTTGCTGCAGCACCACTTTCGGATCGCCCTGCTCCTCGATCTGACCCTGGTGCAGAAACACCACGTGGTTGCTGACCTCGCGGGCAAATCCCATTTCATGCGTGACGACGATCATCGTGCGACCGTCTTCGGCGACCGAGCGCATGACGCGCAGTACCTCGCCCACCAGTTCGGGATCCAGCGCCGAAGTCGGTTCGTCGAACAGCATGACCTTTGGCTCCATCGCCAGCGCACGGGCGATGGCCACGCGCTGTTGTTCGCCACCGGAGAGGTGGGCCGGGAACGCATCCTTGCGGTGGTAGACGCCCACCCGCTGCAGATAACGTGTGGCTCTCTCCTGTGCCTCGGCCTTGGGCAGGCCCAGCGCATGCACCGGCGCTTCCATGACGTTCTCCAGCGCCGTCATGTGGGCCCACAGGTTGAAGTGTTGGAACACCATCGACACCTGGCTGCGCAGCCGTTGCAGTTGCTGCGGCGTGCGGATCCTGAGGGCACCGTCCCGGTCGGGAACCAGATCCATTGCTTCGCCGTCAAGCGAAAGGGCGCCCGCATGGGGTTGCTCGAGCAGGTTCAGGCAACGCAGAAAGGTACTTTTGCCCGAGCCGCTGGAGCCGATCATCGAGATCACGTCTCCGGCGCGCGCGCGCACGCTGACGCCTTTGAGCACTTCATGGCTGCCGAAACGCTTGTGGATGTTGTCGGCTTGCAGATAGATGGACGGGGTCATGGTGGATGGGCCGGCGGGAAAGTTTCGAGGCAAGGCCTCAGGGGCTGAGCAGGTTACCGCCGCGTGCGAGCGTGGTTCCGGCGATCTTGGCCAGCCGCTTGCCCGGATGGGCCCAGCGTGAGCCGCAGCGTGCGTACATCACACCTGCGCTGACGCAGCGCAGCGTCGTGATCGCGCCGCTGGCCGGATCGACCAGATCGGCGATCGGTTCGTTGGCGACAACCCGATCGCCGCTGTTGCGGTGAAACACCACGACACCGGCATGGGGTGCGGTGATCGGCTCCGATGCCGCCAGTGGCGTGGGGGTGCACAGTGCCATTGCAGCCGCGGCATCGCTGCGCACCAGCACGCCACGCATGCGCAGGAACTGGATCAGGCTGTCGGCGTCGCGCTGCGCGAGGTCATGGCAGGTATCGGTTTCGCCGCGCAGCTCGATCGTGGCAGCGAAACAGGCAAGCTCGATGGGCCATTGTGCGAATTGCTGCTGCAGCAAATGCCAGGGGCGGGTGCAGGCTTCGTCGAACGGCCAGCCGCCGGAATCGGTCGCCAGCAAAACGGCCTGCGCCCCGAGAGCAGCACCGAGTTGTTCTGCGATCACCTGTTGTGCCGTCAGCGCATACATATGCATCACAGCATCGGTATCGCAGTGCAGGTCGAGCACGATGTCGGCGTCGATCGCCAGTTGCAACAGCCGTTGGCGCAGGTCATCGGCACTATTGCCCGGCACGAGTCGGCGCGCCGCTTCGCGCATCGCAGCGCGAATGAGTGCGGTGTTTGCGGCGGCGTCGGTGCCGAGCGCAGCTTGCACTGCGGCCGCGGCCGCGCCCGAGAGATCGGCGAACCCCCGGTTGAAGTTGCGACCGTCGCGCAGGTCGAAGCGTCCCTGGTGTTGCCCCATCAGTTGCTGGGCCAGGCCCAGTGGATTGGCGAACGGCACCAGCACGACCTCGCCCAACAGTTGCCCGGCTGTCTCGAGTTCAGCGAGTCTCTGGCGCAGTTGTTGCGTGACCAGCATGGCGGGTACTTCGTCGGCGTGCAGCGCCCCCTGGATGTAGGCCTTGGGCGAGGCACCGAGTTTGCCAAAGCGCAGCACCTGAATCTGGTGGCGGGTGCCAGGTGTATTGCTCTGCAGTTCGAGCGATTCTTGTTGCATGAAAAAGAAAAGTGTTTTGGCACCGGTCAGGCGCGGGCCCCGTCGACCGGCAACAGGGATTGCGGTTGCAGGTGGCGCAGGAAACGGCGCTCGAGCAAGCTGAAGCCACCGACCAGCGTGAAGGTGAGGATGAAATAGATCACTGCAGCGACGCCGAAAGATTCGGTGACCAGCAGATGGTTGGCATTGACGTCGCGCGCGACACGGGTGATGTCCACCAGTGTCACGGTGCTGGCGATGGCGGTTGCATGCATCAGGCCGACGACTTCGTTGCTGTATTGCGGCAGCGCCCGGCGCAGCGCGCTGGGCAGTAATACGCGTCGATAGAGCCGCCATCCATCCAGACCATAGGCGCGTGCCGCTTCGATCTCGCCCACGGGCGTGGCCTTCAGTGCACCGGCGAAGATCTCCGTGGTGTAGGCGGTCGAGTTGAGCGTGAACGCCAGCCAGGCGCAGAACCAGGCGTTCTTCAACAGAACCCAGGCGACACTCTCGCGCACGGCCTCGAACTGTGCAAGGCCGTGGTAGATGATGAACAGCTGGACCAGCAATGGCGTGCCGCGCAACACATAGGTGTAGAACCAGACCGGCATCCAGATCCAGCGCCGGGGAGATACCCGTGCCACTGCCAGCGGAACCGCCAGCAGGAAGGAGCTGCAGAGGCTGATCGCCAGCAGCGCCAGCGTGGTGCGGATGCCGCCCACGTATTGCGGCAGGCTGTCGATGATGATCTGCCAATCCATGTCAGTACCGCCCGGGATTGTTGTCGGCGGCTCCCGATCTGCCTGCGCAGATCGGGTCGGGCAGACAAGCAGATGCCTCTGGCATTGGCACGTCCAGCGAACGTCGTGAGCGCGCAGGCAGCTTCATTTCAGAACTGCCCTTTCTTGACGCCCAGGCTGTATCGTGCCTCGACCCGCGACAGGATCAGAATCGATACCGTGGTCAACGTCAGGTAGATCATCGCCACCAGCATGTAGAAGGTGAAAGGCGCGCGCGTGCTTGCCGATGCCAGCCCTGCGCGGTGCAGCATGTCGTCGAGTCCGATGATGGATACCAGCGCGGAGGCCTTGATCATGATCAGCCAGTTGTTGGCGAAGCCGGGAATGGCATGGCGCACCATCTGCGGCAGCACGATGCGACGCATCACCTGGGCTCGCGTCAAGGCATAGGCCATGCCGGCCTCCGCCTGGCCTTTGGGAACGGCCAGGATGGCGCCGCGGAAGGTCTCGGTCAGGTACGCGCCGAAGATGAAACCGATGGTGATCACGCCGGCGGCGAACGGCGGGATGTCGATATAACCCCAGCCACGGGCATCGGCCAGCTTGTTGATGCCGATCTGCCCCCCATAGAAGATCAGCAGCATCAGCACCAGTTCGGGCATGCCGCGGATCATGGTGGTGTAGACCTCGGCCGCCCAGCGCGCGCTGCGCGAGCCGGACAGCTTGGCGCTGGCGCCGGCAAGGCCAAACACACAGGCAATTGCCAGCGACAGCGCCGACACTTGCAGGGTCAGTATCAGGCCTTCGAGAATGGCGGGCAGGTAGCCGTAGAACACTGCGGTCTCCGGAGGTCGGGCAGGATGGGCCGGGCACAGCGCGCATGGCGTCCCGGCACTGGCGCAGGTGATTTATTCGCCGCGGATGTTGACGTCGAAATACTTGTCGTTGATCGACTTGTAGACACCGTTGGCAGAAATGGTCTTGAGCGCGGCGTTGACCTTGGTGCGCAGGTTTTCTTCCCCCTTGCGCATCGCGATGCCGACGCCGCCACCCTGGGCCGCGCCACCGAGCGTGACCGGTGCGCCGAGCCGGCTGTAGTCTTTGCCCTGTGGTGACTTCAGAAATGCCGCAGTGGCGGCCAGCGAAGAGCCGAATCCGATGTCGCCGCGGCCGGCGGCCAGTTCCATCGTGACTTCGGCTTCCTTGGCGACCTGCAGGATCTCGCTGTCCTTGTAGCTCTCCTGCAAAAAGCGCGCACGCGGGGTGTTGCGAGTGACGATGATGGTCTTGCCCTTCAGTGCGGCCGTCGTGATGTCCTTGAAGCTGCCGGTCTTGCCGATCCAGGCTGACGGAATGTCGTAATAGGAGTCGCTGAAATCGGCGGACTTCTTGCGCTCCTCGGTGATCGACATCGAGGCGACGATCATGTCGAACTTCTTCGCGTTGAGCGCGGGCATCATGCCGTCCCACTCCTGGGACACCATCGTGCATTCGGCCTTCATCTGTGCACACAACGCATTGGCAATATCGATGTCGAAGCCGGAGAACTTGCCATCCGGGCTCATCTGGGAAAACGGCGGGTAGTTCGCCTCGACACCGATGCGGACCTTGGCCCATCCGGGCGCCTGGGCGCTGGAACTGGTGGCGAATGCAAGGGCGGTCATGAGCATGGCGGCAGTGGCAAGTTTGCGGATCATGGGGTACTCCTGGAATGAATGGTGCCCGGCAGCAGTAGTGGCATGGCGGGATCCATTGTGTATGATTATTTTCATAAACGCAATATGTGAAAATATCAGTACAAACCCGTGGGCTTGGTCCTCTGTCCTGGCGTACATTCGACAGGCCTGTTCCGCACCCTGCCCGTACATCCATGCCACGACCACCGCCGATTCCACTTCCGTCCGAGACCGCCCCGGTCGCCGTCGCAGCCAACTTCGCCCAGTCCGCGCTGGGGCAGGCCTTGCGCCAGGTCCTTTTGGAGGCCCGCGGATCGAATGCGGTCGTGGCCGACTTTCTGTTGCGCAACCCGGTGCGTGCCACTGCCTGGGGCATTGAGGAACTCGCCAGCCATACCGGAACCTCCACGGCCACGCTCAGCCGGTTTGCACGTGCGCTCGGATTCGCGGGCTTTGCCGCGCTGCGTGTCGGCATGGCCGATGCCTTGCAATCGGCCATGCCGCCCGTGTTTCAACCGGTCGAGAAACTCAAGCAGGCGCTGGGACGCGGACAAGCCAATGGCGCGTCCGAGCATCCGGTGATCGGCGAGAGCCTGGACGCCAGCCTGGCCAACTTGCGCTTCACCGCTGCCGCGTTACAGCCGCGCCAACTGGTGGCCATTGCGCACAAAGTGCTGGCCGCCGAGACCGTGTACACGCTCGGGTTTGGCCTGAGCGCGCATCTGGCTGCGATGCTGGCACTTGACTTGCAGCCGTTCTGCAAGCAAGTCATCAATGTGGTGGAGTTCGGAGGTACCGAGGTTGCGGCTGGCCGGCTGATGAATATTTCTCAGCAGGACCTGCTGATCGCGATCTCGTTCCCGCGGTATGCCAGTGATGCCGTCACGCTGGCCCGTTATGCGCGTGACCGCGGCGCACAGGTGATTGTGATTACCGACTCGATGGCATCGCCACTGGTACCGTCGGCCCACGACTGCCTGTTGGCGGCGGCTGCCCATCCGGTGCTATCAAGCAGTTTCACGGCCGCGCTGCTGGTGATCGAGGCGTTGGTGACGAGCCTGATGCTCAGCGGCCACGACCACGTGCGACAGGCCGAGAAACTCACCGAGGCCATTGCGGCGTACATGGTCAATGGCAAGTCGGACGACGCGGGAGCGGCCCGAGGCACCCATCGCAGAAACGTCCGCAAACGCTGAGGCCTGACCGACGCGGCAGGCCCGTCGAAAGGGTCAGAGAGACCGGATGGCTGCCAGGCGCCGGATGATCTGTCGCACCAGGTCCGATTGCATGTCGCGGTAGATCAGACCTTCTTCGGCCTCCTTGGCCAGCACGGCAGATTCGTTGAAGCTGATGTCGCGCTGCTGCAGCAGTTCGGTGTCGCCAATCAGCTCCTTTCCCTGGGGCGTGCGCACGCGAAAACGCAAACGCAGGCGCAGCTGAAATTCGCGCACCTGTCCCGAGGTGTTCACGCCCACCACGGTTTTCTCGCGCAACTCCGACAGGATATCGATTACCGCCTCGGCGGCGGTGTTCTGGGCGTCCTCGACCAGCTTGAGCGTGCTGATCGAGGCCAGATTGCGCTTGAGCTCGTTGCCCAGCGGCGAGGTTTCGGCCGCATTCACGCGCAATGAGCGGAACGCGAAATCGGGCGCGCCGCGCAATTTGAAACCGCAGCCGGACAGCACCAGCAATGCCGCGCAACCCAAAAGCGAGCGACGTTTCATCTCAGATCACCACGTTGACCAGGCGCCCGGGCACCACGATCACCTTGCGCACCGGCGCACCTTGCGCCAGATTGACGAATACCTGGTTGTGCACCGCCGCCGCTTCGATGGTCTTCTTGTCGGCGTCGGCCGCCACGCGAATCGATCCGCGCAACTTGCCGTTGATTTGCAGCATGAGTTCGATCTCGTCCTGCACCAGTGCCTGCGGATCGACTTCAGGCCATGCGGCGTCGAGCAACTCGCCCAGCGTTTTGGCATAACCGAGCTCGTCCCACAAGGCCTGCGCGATATGCGGGGTGACCGGGTACAACGCACGCAGCAGGATGCCGAAGCACTCACGTTGTGCCCAGGCGTCACCGGCATCGGCCTCGGACTTGCGGTCTTCCAGCGCGTTGAGCATCTTCATCGCGCCGGAGACAACCGTGTTGTACTGCATGCGCTGGTAGTCGTAGTCGACCTGCTTGAACACCCTGTGGATTTCGCGTCGCAGGTCCGCCGCCGCAGCGCCCAGCGTGGGCATGGCAGTGCCTGCCGCCGGCGCTGCCGGCATACGTGCAGCGTAGTTCCAGACCCGGCGCAGGAATCGGTACGAGCCCTCCACCGCCGCATCGTTCCACTCCAGTGTGGCTTCGGGCGGTGCAGTGAACATGGTGTACAGCCGCGCGGTATCGGCGCCGAACTTCTCTATCAGGTCCTGCGGGTCGACGCCGTTGCGTTCGCTCTTGCCCATCTTGCCGATGCCGCCGTATTCCAGTGGGGTTCCGTCAGAAAGCGTGCCGCCGAGGATATGGCCTTGCGGGTTCAGCACCGGAGTGACCTCTGCGGGCGGGAAATAGGAACGTCCGCCCTTGTCACCCACCCGGTAGTAGATCTGGTTCAGCACCATGCCCTGGGTCAGCAGCTTGGTGAAAGGTTCGTCGATGGCGAGCAGACCCATATCGCGCATGACCTTGGTCCAGAATCGGGCGTACAACAGATGCAGCACGGCGTGCTCGACCCCGCCGATGTACTGGTCCATCGGCATCCAGTACTTCGCACCGGCGCCGACCATTGCATTGCTGTCGTTCGGGTCGCAATAACGCATGAAGTACCAGGAACTGTCGACAAACGTGTCCATGGTATCGGTTTCGCGCCGTGCCGCCTGGCCACATATCGGGCAGGTCACGCCGGCGTGAAAACCTTCGTGGTGCACCAGCGGATTGCCGGATCCGTCGGGAATGCAGTCCCGCGGCAATACCACCGGCAGGTCTTTTTCGGGCACCGGCACCGCACCGTGTTCGTCACAGTGGATGATGGGGATCGGCGTGCCCCAGTAGCGCTGGCGGCTCACACCCCAGTCGCGCAACCGCCAGGTGGTCATCTTTTCGCCCAGGCCGCGAATCTGCAATGCATGGGCGATCGCGTTGACCGCCTCTTGGTAGCGCAGGCCGCTGAAGCTGTCGGAGTTGATGGTTACGCCACGTTGCTTGTCGCCGTACCAGTCGTTCCAGTTGTCGTAATCGTAGTCATACCCGTCGATCAGGATCACCTCGATGATGGGGATGTCGTATTTCTTGGCGAAGATGAAGTCCCGTTCGTCGTGCGCCGGAACACCCATGACGGCGCCGTCACCATAACCCATCAGCACGTAGTTGCCAACCCAGACCTCGACGTACCGGCCGCTGAGTGGGTGGGTGACGAACAGGCCGGTTCGCATGCCGTCTTTTTCGCGCACCGCCAACTCCGCTTCAGTAGTGCCGCCGCGCTTGCATTCCTCAATGAACGCGGCGAGCGCCGGGTTGCTGCGTGCCGCATGGCTGGCCAGCGGGTGTTCGGCCGCCACGGCGCAAAAGGTCACGCCCATGACGGTGTCGGCACGGGTGGTGAACACATACATGCGGCCCCCACCAATCAGTGTGCCAGTGTCGTCCTTGATCTCGTGCGTGAACGCCAGTCGCACGCCCTCGCTTTTTCCGATCCAGTTTTCCTGCATCAGCTTGACGCGTTCTGGCCAGCCCGGCAACTTGTTCTGCACCTGATTCAGTAACTCGTCGGCGTAGTCGGTGATTTTCAGGTAATAACCCGGGATCTCGCGTTTCTCGACCGGTGCTCCGGTGCGCCAGCCCTTGCCATCAATTACCTGTTCGTTGGCCAGCACAGTCTGATCGACCGGATCCCAATTCACGACCTGGGTCTTGCGATAGGCGATGCCCTTGTCGAGCATCTTCAGGAACAGCCATTGGTTCCATTTGTAGTAGCTGGGGTCGCAGGTGGCGACCTCGCGGCTCCAGTCGATCGCCAGTCCCATCGCCTGCAACTGCTGCTTCATGTCGGCGATGTTGTCCATCGTCCACTGGGCGGGTGGCACGCCATTCTTGATCGCGGCATTTTCTGCCGGCAGGCCGAACGCATCCCAACCCATCGGCATCAGCACATTGAACCCCTTCATGCGCAGATGCCGGGTCAACATGTCGTTGATGGTGTAGTTGCGCACGTGGCCCATGTGCAGCTTGCCGCTGGGGTAGGGCAGCATGGAGCAGGCGTAGAACTTTTCGCGCGAGGCGTCTTCGGTGACGCGATAGGCGTCGCGGCTGTTCCAGCCAAGCTGGGCGGCTGCCTCGACATCGAGGTGGTTGTATTTGTCTTGCATGGGGGCGTCATCGGGCGGCGCGAGTGCCGCAACACGCCGATTCTAGGTGCTCAGGCGCCGGGCTCGGGCACAGGTGTCGCTATGCCGGGCGTCGGGCGGCAGCCGCCAACACCTGCTTGGCGTGCAAGCCGACTCAGCGGCGCTTGTCCAGCGGTTCGGCAATAAAGCCGATCCTGCCGAGACCGGCGGCTTGCGCGATCCCCATGATCTCGACCACACGGCCGTAGGGCACGGCGGCATCGGCGCGCAGCTGCAGTTCGGTGTCCGGGTCGGCGGCGCTGGCGCGCGCCAGTTCGGCGGCCAGATCGGGCAGGGCTACCGGCTGGTCGTTCAGGAAAGCCTGGCCGGACTTGTCCACGCTCAGCATGATGCTGCTGGTGCCGCTGTCGGGGTTCGCTATGTTGGCCGTAGGAAGGTCCAGCCGGATCGCGCTGGTGAGCAGTGGCGCCGTGATGATGAAGATCACGACCAGCACCAGCATGACGTCAATCAGCGGCGTCATGTTGATGTCGCTCATGGGCGTTGGCCCGCTGGTGCGTTCGAGGCGGCCGAATGCCATGGTCGATCAATGATCAGAGGTGTTGGGCCGGGCCTTGCCGTCGCTGGCGTGGCTGAGCAGCAGTTCGCGCAGGTCGCGCGCGAAGCCTTCCAGATCGGCTTCGATACGGCCGATCTGGCGACCGAGCACGTTGTAGGCCAGCACCGCTGGTATCGCCACGGCCAATCCTGCAGCCGTCATGATCAACGCTTCGCCGACCGGCCCGGCGATCTTGTCGATGGTGATCTGCCCGGCCTGCGAGATCGCCAGCAGTGCGTGGTAAATGCCCCAAACCGTGCCCAGCAACCCGACAAACGGGGCGGTCGCGCCTACGGTGGCCAATAGCACCTGGCCGAACTGCAGCTTGTGCAGCACGCCATGGAGTTGCTCGCGCAAGACGCGGGTGAGTTGCTGGGAGCGGTCGCCGGCCGTGGCCAGCGTTCCGTCGGCGCGGATGCGCGTGGCCGCTATCAGCGGCACCACCAGCTGATCGCGATCAAATGCCCGGGCCTTGTCGCTGGCCTGGTCGAAGTCGGTCGACTGCCAGAAAGCCGCCGTGCTGCGTCCGACATCGCCACTGGCGCGTCGCAACATCCAGGATTTCCAGAGGATGACGATCCAGCTGCTGACCGACATGAGCAGCAGCAGCGCCGCAACCAGGTTGCTCACCACATCGCCGTTGGCGAGAAACTGGACGACGCTCACTGGAGTACCTTCGCCCTTCGGGCTGCGGTGCGAGCTTGCTTGGGGCGGCCCGGCGCGGCGCTCATAAGCTACCCTTCGCCCTTCGGGCTGCGGTGCGAGCTTGCTTGGGGCGGCCCGGCGCGGCGCTCATCGTATGGTCGCGTCTGCCGGGTTGAGCCCGAGCACATCAAACATGTCGAACAGGCCGCTCGGTCGATCTGCCAGAAAGCGGGCGGCCCGCAGGCTGCCTTGCGCATAGGTGGAGCGGCTCGACGACTTGTGCGAGATCTCGATGCGCTCACCCGTTCCGGCAAACAGCACGGTATGGTCGCCGACGATGTCGCCGCCGCGGATGGTGGCAAAACCGATCGACGACGGATCACGTTCGCCAGTGACCCCTTCGCGGGCATACACCGCGCAGTCCTTGAGGTCGCGGCCTAGCGTGTGCGCGATCACCTCGCCCATCTTCAAAGCGGTGCCCGACGGCGCGTCGACCTTGTGCCGGTGGTGCGCCTCGATGATCTCGATGTCGTAGCCGGTGGCCATGGCGCGCGCCGCGAGTTCGAGCAACTTGAGTGTGACATTGACGCCGACACTCATGTTGGGCGCCATCATGATGGCGATGTCCCGGGCGGCGTCCGCGACCTGCGCTTTCTGCGCGTCGCCAAAGCCGGTGGTGCCGATCACGGCCTTGACGCCGAGCGTTCGACACACGGCCAGATGGGCCAGTGTGCCTTCAGGCCGGGTGAAATCGATCAGCACGTCACTGGCGCCAAGCGCTTCGCGCAATTCGGACGTGACAAACACGCCGGTATCGTGACCGCCGAAGGCTCCGGCGTCCGTGCCGACGGCGCTGCTGCTGGCGAGGTCCAGTGCCCCGGTCAGGACCATGTCGTCGCTGGCCGTGACCGCCTCTATCAACATGTGACCCATGCGGCCGGACGCTCCGGCGACACACACCTTGAGCTTGCGCGCGGTTTGCATACCGGAGGGATCAGGGCTTGACCGGCTCGAGCGGTGGGTAACTGGCGGGCAGCGCCGGCGTGGTGGACGCGCTGGTACTGGTGCCAGTCGGAGCAGGCGTTTGGGTCGCCTGCTTGAATTTCTGCAGCGATTCTTCGCTGGCCACCAACACGGGCACCTTGGCCGACTTGCGGCCGTAATCGAGCGACGCGACGAACTCGGCTTCGGTTGGCATCGGGTCGGAGTCAAAGCGATCGAGCACTTCATCCTTGAAATGCACCGTCAGCTTGCGCAACTGGGGTTCTTCGCCTTTGTGCCGGAAGCTGAACACGTAGTCCCAACGGTTGGAGTGGAACACGCTCTGCAGCAGCGGTGTACCCAGCAGATCGCGCACACTCTGGCGCGGCAGGCCGGGCTTGAGCAGGTCGACCTGCTCGCGCGTGATCACATTGCCCTGCACCACGTCGATCTGGTAGGGGGTCACGATGTTGGCCAGCCGGGTGCTGGCGCCATCGAAGCTCGAACATGCGGCGAGGCCGGCGCAAAGCACCAGTGACAGGCCGGCATGGATACTCAGGCGCAGGGAATCAGGCATGGGGACGGTCAGCGATATGATCGTTCCATTGTAGCCGCCAAGGTCGCCTCCCTGCGGCATGCAGCGCTGTACACCCTGGAGAAGCGACATGGTCATGGACAACATCGTTGAACTCAAGAGCACCGGGCTCAAGGCCACGTTGCCGCGTCTGAAGATCCTGGAAATTTTTCAGAAGGGCGAGCAGCGCCACATGACAGCGGAGGACGTGTTTCGCGCCTTGCTGGGGGATCAATCCGATGTCGGGCTGGCCACCGTTTACCGTGTGCTGACGCAATTCGAGCAGGCCGGCATCCTGAGCCGCAGCCATTTCGAAAGTGGCAAAGCTGTCTATGAGCTCAATGAAGGGCAGCACCACGACCATCTGGTGTGCCTCGATTGCGGCAAGGTCGAGGAGTTCTACGATGCCGAGATCGAGAAGCGCCAGCACGCGGTAGCCAAGGCCAAGGGCTTCACCATCGCTGACCATGCGCTGAGTCTTTATGCCCATTGCACCAAGGACAACTGCCCGAGTCGGCCGGCGCCGTCGGGACGCAGCCAGGGCTGAGCACCGCCTTCGAAGGCTGGATGGGGCACTCAACTGCCGGAGCGATTACCAGGCTTGGCGTCCATGGCCTTGCGGTGACGTTCGACAAATTCCTGGTAAGTGTCGATGCCACGCAGTTTCAGGATGGTGCTGCGCACCGCAGCCTCCACCAGCACCGCGATGTTGCGCCCGGCGACCACCTGGATCACCACCTTGAGCACCGGAATGCCCAACACGTCCTGTGTCAGCGGCTCATAAGGAATACGCTCGTATTCGCGCTCCAGTGTCTCGCGCCGCACCAGGTGCACGATCAGCTTGAGACGGATCTTGCGCCGCACTGCGGTCTCACCGAAGATGGCGCGGATATCGAGCAGGCCGATGCCGCGCACCTCGAGCAGGTTTTGCAGCAGATCGGGGCAACGCCCTTCGATCGTGGTCTGGTTGATGCGGAACAGGTCGACAGCGTCGTCGGCCACCAGGCCGTTGCCGCGCGAGATCAGTTCCAGGCCAAGTTCACTCTTGCCCAGACCCGATTCGCCGGTGATCAGCACGCCCAGTCCCAGGATGTCCATCAGCACGCCGTGCATGGACGCGCGTTCGGCGAAATGTTTGGACAGATAGGCGCGCAATACGTCGATGACAAATGCCGACGAGGCCTTTGTGGCGAACATCGGTATCTGCGCGCGTTCGCACAGCGACAGCAAGGCGTCGGGCGGCTCCTGTCCGTCAGCCAGCACCAGCGCCGGCGGCTCCAGCGTCACGATGCGGGAGATGCGGCGTGCGCAATCCTCCTGCGTTGCGTTGGTCAGGTAGGCGATCTCGCGTTCGCCCAGAATCTGGACCCGGTAGGGGTGGATGTAGTTGAGGTAGCCGACCAGATCGGCGCCTGAACTTGCTGCCTGCACCGCGACTTCATCGAATCGGCGCTCCGAGGCGCCCAGTCCGGCGACCCACTGCCACTTCAGATAAGCGCGAAATTCCTCAAAAAGGACATCGGCGCTGACAACGGTGGGTTTCACGGCAAATCCGGGCGGTTTGCCGGGTTTGTCACGCCAGTTGTGCGGACTGCCACTGCGAGATCAGACCGTGCAGCTCGGCCGCATCGGTACAGGTGCTCATCTTCTCGCGTAAATCCGCGTCGCTGAGCAGCTCGGCTATTTCAGACAGGATTTCCAGATGCTTCTGTGTCGCGGCTTCAGGCACCAGCAGGAAGATCATCAATTGAACGGGCTTGTCGTCCGGTGCGTCGAAACCGATGGCGGTCTCGAGCTGGAACACCGCCGCCATCGGCGCTTTCAGCCCCTTGATGCGACCATGTGGTATGGCCACGCCATGACCCAGACCGGTCGAGCCCAGTCGCTCACGCGAAAACAGACTGTCGGTGACCAGCGCACGGCTCAGGCCATGTTCGCTTTCGAACAACAGGCCGGCTTCTTCGAACGCCCGCTTCTTGCTCGTGGCATCGACGCGCACGAGTACCTGGGAGGGAGGGAGGATAGACGAAAGTCGATTCATGATGGGATGCAGATTATGCACACAAAAAAAACCGCCCGTCATGCGGGCGGATAGTCCCACAGTTGTGGGATCGGCCTTACATCAGCCGTTTGGGGGCCTCGTGGTGGTGGTCCTGCAACCGGCCCTTGTGCCTTGCGACCTGGCGGTCGAGCTTGTCGACCAGATTGTCGACAGCGGCATACAGATCCGAATGTGAACTCTCGGCAAACATGTCGTTGCCCTTGACGTGGATATTGCATTCCGCACGCTGCCTTCGTTCCTTTTCCTTGAGCTTCTCGACAGTGAGCAGCACCTTCACATCTACCACCTGGTCAAAGTGCCTGGTAATTCGATCCAGCTTGGTCGTTACATAGTTGCGCAGAGCCGGTGTGACTTCGAGGTGATGACCGCTGATCGTCAGATTCATGGATTTCCTCCTGTATCGCTCGCCGTTGGAAGCCATGCCCTGCCTTTGACATGGCGCAAAAACATGAAACTGCCGTGTTCGCCCATTCCATGTCATTCGATTCACTATGCCTTCGAATAGATCGGAGCGCAAGCCCATTTGCCCAGACTTTGAAGGTATACCCGCGGGCGCGCTTGCCCGACTTTCGTGCCTTGCCGCAGGGCTTGCGCCTGCGTTGTGCAATAGACTCCGAACTAGTTACAAGATGTTTGCATGAGTCTGGACACGATCATCCACGCCGGTCTGCGGGAACGCGGTCGGCCCACCATCGGATTGGTTCTGATGGGGGGGGGCGCACGCACGGCATACCAGGTGGGTGTGCTGCAGGCCATCGGCGCCATGCTCGAGGAGCGCAGCGATGCACCGCGGACTTTCCCGTTTCAGGTGCTGGTGGGCACCTCGGCGGGGGCGATCAATGCGGCCTTTCTGGCCAGCCGGGCAACAAAAGGTCTGCAAGCCTTTGAACAACTGGCAGAGTTCTGGCGCCGCCTGCGCTCGGCCGACGTATACGACCTCAACGTGCCGCCATGGGTGCGTTTCAGCCGGATTGCGGTGGCGCTGAGTCTGTCGCGCCACGCCCAGGCCAATGGCGCGTTGATGGACAACACGGCATTGCGCGAGACCTTGCGCAAGGGCATTCCCCTGGACGCCATCGGGGATGCATTGCGCTCCAACACGATCGACGCGCTGGCCGTGACCGGCTCGAGTTACACCAGTGGCGTTCACTGGACTTTTTGCCATACCGCCAGCCCGTCGGAATTCGAACCGTGGCGGCGGCCGGGACGGCGTGCCGAATACCAGGGCCTGACCATCGACCATCTGATGGCGTCGAGCGCGATTCCTTTCCTTTTTCCGGCCACGGCGCTGCGGGTGGACGGTCGAGACGAATTCTTCGGCGACGGCTCCATGCGCCAGGTCACGCCGCTGTCGCCGGCCATGCACCTGGGCTCCAGCCGCATCCTGGTGATTGGCGTGAGCCAGCCCGAACGCCCTGGCCTGGGACTGCCGGCCAATGCGTCGATGATGCCGGCCAATGGCCCGACGCTGGGCAGCATGGCAGGACACGTGATTGCCAGTGTGTTCCACGATACCTTGCAGGCCGATGTCGAGCAGACGCAGCGGGTCACCCAGACCATCAATGGCCTGCCGCTGGATGTTGCCGGCAGCATGCGGTTCAAGTCCATCGACGTACTGGCCATCGCACCTTCGCAGTCTCTGGACGCGCTGGCCCAGGAGTTCACCGGCGATCTGCCGGTGGCGATTCGGCATGCGATGGGCGCGCTGGGCGTGCTCAGGGGCAGTGGTGGAACACTTGCCAGTTACCTGCTGTTCGAGCCGCATTTCGTGCAGGCCCTGATCGCCATGGGCGAGCACGACGCACTGGCGCAAAAGGACAAACTGCTCGAGTTGATCCTCGGCTCCTGATCCCGCGGTGCGATAATTCTCGGCGTCAAGCCGGTACGGTTTGCGTCGCCGGGTTCGACGCCTGCGCTCCCGCGTGTTTCGCCCCGCCTTGTCGCCATTGCAGAGCTCCGGGGATGCGTTCATGCTCAATATTTTCTCGCTCGCCGACGGCCGTCTGTACCAGGAAGAAATCGAGTCGCCGCAAGAGCTGGCGCGGTTCACTCCCGTATGGGTCGACCTCGATTCGCCCAGCCCACAGGAGAAACAATGGGTCGAGCAGTATTACGGCGTGGTGATTCCGGCCAATGCGATGGACGAGGATATCGAGGAGTCGGCACGGTTTTATTCCGAGGAGAACGGCGACCTCAATATCCGCAGCGATTTCCTGATCACCGGTGCGGGCGAGACCCGTACCGCCCGTGTAGCCTTCATCCTTAACCTCGTCAACGACAAGGTGCGCAGCAAGGGCATCCTGTTCTCGATCCACGAAGAAGACGTGCCGGTGTTCCGCTTGTTGCGCATGCGGGCGCGCCGCGCGCCGGGCCTGATCGAAGATGGCAAGGAAGTGCTGCTCAAGCTTTTTGATGCCGATGCCGAACACTCGGCCGACATGCTCGAAGGCATTTATGACGAGCTCGAAAAGGTCAGCGCCAAGGTCTTGTCCGGCGACGTGACCGACGTGCTGGCCGGCGAAGTGCTGGGTGCGATCGCTCACCAGGAAGACCTGAACGGCCGCATCCGGCGCAACACCATGGACACCCGCCGTGCGGTCAGCTTCATGATGCGCAGCAAGATGCTCAATGCCGAACAGTTCGAGGAAGCGCGCCAGATCCTGCGTGACATCGATTCACTCGATTCGCACACGACCTTCCTGTTCGACAAGATCAACTTCCTGATGGACGCCACGGTCGGCTTCATCAACATCAACCAGAACAAGATCATCAAGTTGTTCTCGGTCGCCGCCGTGGCCTTGTTGCCACCGACGCTGGTGGCCAGTGCCTATGGCATGAATTTCCGATTCATGCCGGAGCTGCAGTGGAGCTACGGCTACCCGTTTGCGCTGACGCTGATGGCCGCCAGCGCGATTGCACCGATGTGGTACTTCCGGCGCCGGGGCTGGCTAAACTAGATGGTCGGGCCCCGCCTGCCGTGCGTGCCGCACATGTGCGAGCAGGCCTTGCTGCTCCTGCGCCAATGCGCTGAGGACGCCCGTGGTGGCCATGCACTGCCTTCCAACCCCTATTTGTCGCGCAGCTCACGGCGCAGGATCTTGCCCACTGCCGTCTTGGGCAGGTCGGCACGGAACTCGATCACGCGGGGCTGCTTGTAGCCGGTCAACTTTTCCTTGCACCAGGCGCGTACTTTGGCTTCGGTCATGGCCGGATCCTTCTTGACGATCACCAGCTTGATGGCTTCGCCCGTCTTGGCATCGGAAACGCCGACACACGCGCATTCAAGCACACCGTCGAGTCCGGCAACCACCTCCTCGATTTCGGTCGGGTAGACGTTGAAGCCGCTGACCAGCACCATGTCCTTCTTGCGGTCAACGATGCGGAAGAACCCGCGTTCATCCATGATCCCGATGTCACCGGTCTTGAAGTAGCCGTCGGCGGTCATGACCTTGGCGGTTTCATCGGGACGCTGCCAATAACCGGCCATCACCTGCGGCCCCTTGATCGCGATCTCGCCCGGCTGGCCTTGTGCGACGGCATGGCCGTCGTCATCGAGCAACTTCATCCAGGTATTGGGCAGCGGCACGCCAATGGTGCCGTTGTATTCGGTGGCATCGGCCGGGTTGCCGCTGGCCACCGGCGAGGTCTCGCTCAGACCATAACCTTCCAGGATCGGACGCCCCGTTTTCTCCAGCCAGGCCTTTGCCACCGATGCCTGCACCGCGCTTCCGCCACCGGTGGCGCCCACCAGGCTGCTCCAGTCCACGGTGTTGAAGGCAGGGTGGTTGACCATGCCGTTGAACAAGGTGTTGACCGCCGGCATCAGGTGGATGCGGTGCTTGGACAGTTCGTCGAACATCGTGGGCAGGTCGCGCGGATTGGCGATCAGGATCAGCTTGCCACCCAGTCGCATGGACTGCATCATGCAGTAGGTGAATGCGAAGATGTGGTACAGCGGCAAGGCGCACACGATGGTCGGAGGTTCGCCGTGCGCAATGGTGCGCATGAGTGGCGCACTCCAGGCTTCGTTCTGCAACACATTGGCGACCAGGTTGCGGTGCAGCAGCACGGCTCCCTTGGACACGCCGGTGGTGCCGCCGGTGTACTGCAGCACCGCCATGTCATCGGCCCGGATGTCGGGCTTTGTCCATGGGGCCGAGGTGCCCCGCGCTACCGCTTCATTGAAGCGCACAGCACCTGGAATGTTGAACGGCGGGACCAGCTTCTTGCTGTGGCGTACCACGTAATTGACCAGCGCGCCCTTGAACAGGCCGAGTTGGTCGCCCATGGCGCACATCACCACATGCTTGATCGCGGTCGACGCCAGGCATTTTTCCAGCGTCGCTGCGAAGTTTTCCAGGATGACGATGGCCTTGGCACCTGAGTCCTTGAGCTGGAGTGCCAGTTCACGGGCGGTATACAGCGGGTTGATGTTCACCAGCACCAGTGCGGCGCGCAGGATGGCTGCCACCACGATCGGATATTGCGGCACATTGGGCATCATGACCGCGACCCGGTCGCCCTTGACCAGACCCAAGCCTTGCAGATATGCGCCGAAGGCCATGCTCAGGCTGTCCACCTGCCGGTAGGTGAGGTCACGTCCCATGAAGCTGTACCCGATGCGGCCAGCATGGTTGGCAAAACCTGCATCGATCAGGTGAGCCACCGACTCGAACTGCGTCACGTCGATATCGGCGGGCACCCCGTCGGGGTAACTCGAGAGCCAGCTGCGGTCAGTCATTTGTCGTGTGTCTCCGGGAACTTTTCCGGGGCGGCGGCCACCATCGGCGCCAGTGCCGTGATGACTTCGTTTTCCCTGGTCCTCTTTTGTCACGCCGCGGCAAACTGCCTGTTTTGACCGGCGCGTCGGGGCGGCCGCCCGCCACGCCCGGCCTCCCGTGTTATTCGATCGCCTTGCCCATGTCCTCGACTACTTTCTTTGCATCGCCAAAAACCATCATCGTCTTGTCCATGTAAAACAGGTCGTTGTCCAGTCCGGCGTAACCGGCGGCCATCGAGCGCTTGTTCACGATCACGGTCTTGGCCTTGTAGGCCTCCAGGATCGGCATGCCGTAGATCGGACTGCCCTTTTGCAATGCGGCCGGGTTCACCACGTCGTTGGCGCCCAGGATGATGGCGACGTCGACCTGGCCGAATTCGCCATTGATGTCTTCCATCTCGAAGACCTGGTCGTAGGGCACTTCGGCCTCGGCCAGCAGCACGTTCATGTGCCCGGGCATGCGACCGGCCACCGGATGGATGGCGTACTTGACCTTCACGCCGTGTTCGGTGAGTTTGGCCGCCAGCTCCTTGACCGCATGCTGGGCACGGGCCACCGCCAGACCGTAGCCGGGGACGATGACGACGGTTTCTGCATTGCTCAGCACAAAGGCCGCGTCGTCTGCACTGCCGCTCTTGACCGGGCGCTTTTCGCTGGCAGCGCCGGCTACCACCGCCTCGCCACCGAAGCCACCCAGAATCACGTTGAAGAACGAGCGATTCATGGCCTTGCACATGATGTACGACAGGATCGCGCCCGAGCTGCCTACCAGTGAGCCGGCGATGATCAGCATGCTGTTGTTGAGCGAAAAACCGATGCCGGCCGCGGCCCAGCCGGAGTAGCTGTTGAGCATGGACACCACCACCGGCATGTCGGCGCCGCCGATCGGGATGATGATCAGCACACCCATCACGAAGGCCAGCGCCAGCATCAGCAGGAATGCGGGCCAACTCTCGGTGGCCATATAGACCAGGCCCAGGCCGACGGTGGCCAGGCCCAGTATCAGGTTGAGCTTGTGTTGCCCGGCGAACTGCACCGGCGTGCCCTGGAACAGCCGGAACTTGTATTTGCCGCTGAGTTTGCCGAAGGCGATCACCGAGCCACTGAAGGTGATGGCACCGATGGCCGCGCCCAGGAACAGTTCGAGCCGGTTGCCGGCCGGAATCGGATTGCCCTTGACGACGATACCGAACGCATAGGGCTCGACCACGGCGGCGACCGCGATGAACACCGCCGCCAGGCCGATCATGCTGTGAAAGAACGCGACCAGTTCGGGCATCTGCGTCATTTCAACCGTTTTGGCGCGGTAGGCGCCATAGGCGCCACCAGCCAGCAGGCCGACCAGCACCCAGACCATGCCCATGCCGAAGTTGTCGGCCAAGTTGCCGATCAGAAATACGGTGGTGACGGCAGCAATTCCCATGCCGATCATGCCAAACAGGTTGCCCCGGATCGACGTGGTCGGATGCGAGAGACCCTTGAGTGCCTGGATGAAGCAGACCGACGCGATCAGGTAGAAAAAGGTGACGAGATTCATGCTCATTTCAGGGCCCCCACGCTTGTCACGTTGTGTACTGCGCTGCCCCCAGAGGGGGCCTTTGCGCCTTGGAGCGGTCCGGCGCCGCTCATTTCGAGTGCCCCGCGCCAGCGTCAATTGTTTTCTTTTCTTTCTTCTTGAACATCTCCAACATGCGACGAGTGACCAGGAAGCCACCGAAGATGTTCACAGCCGCCAGCGCCACCGCCAGCACACCCATGGTCTTGCCCAGGGTGGTCTCGGTCAGCGCCGCGGCCAGCATCGCGCCGACGATGACGATGGCCGAGATCGCGTTGGTCACCGCCATCAGCGGCGTATGCAGCGCCGGTGTCACGGTCCACACCACGTGGTAACCGACGTAGATGGCCAAAACAAAAATGATCAGATTGGTGATCGTGGGGGATACAAATTCCATGGGAGTTCTCCGTTGGGGTTGACTCGCTGCGCGGCGCCGCGGATACGGGCGGCAGAGTTATTTGCGCTTGACTTCTCCGCCCTGGGTGACCAGGCACGCCACGACGATGTCATCTTCCATGTCCACCTTCAGTGCGCCATCCTTGGGCAGGATCAGCTTGAGGAAATCCAGCACATTGCGTGCATACAGCGAGGAGGCGTCCGCCGCCACCAGCGCCGGCAGGTTGGTCTCGCCGACGATGGTCACGCCATGCTTCACCACCGTCTTGTCGGCTTCCGAAAGCGGGCAGTTGCCACCCCCGTCCGGCCCCTTGCCGGCCGCGATGTCGATGATGACCGAGCCCGGCTTCATGCTTTTGACCATCTCCTCGGTGACCAGGGTGGGCGCAGCGCGGCCAGGAATGAGTGCCGTCGAGATGACGATATCGGCCATGGCCACGCGTTTGGCGACCTCGATCTTTTGTCGGTCGAGCCAGCTTTGCGGCATCGGTTTGGCATAGCCGCCGACACCCACCGCAGCCTGCTTCTCCTCGTCGGTGTCGTAGGACACCTCGATGAACTTGCCGCCCAGCGATTCGACCTGTTCCTTGACGCTGGGGCGCACGTCGGACGCCTCGATCACGGCGCCCAGTCGTTTGGCGGTGGCAATGGCCTGCAGGCCGGCCACGCCGACGCCCAGGATCACCACGCGGGCTGCCTTCACCGTGCCGGCGGCTGTCATCAGCATCGGGAAGAATCGCTGGTATTTGTCGGCGGAAACCATCACCGCCTTGTAGCCGGCAATATTGGCCTGGGACGACAACACGTCCATGCTCTGGGCGCGTGTGGTGCGCGGAGCGGCTTCCAGTGCAAAGCTGGTCAGCCCGGCTGTGGCCAGACGTTGCAGGCCGGCTGCGTCGAACGGGTTGAGCATGCCCACCAAGCAGGCGCCAGACTTCATCATGCCCAGTTCGGCCTCTAGCGGTGTACGGACCTTGAGCACCAGGTCGCAGCCCAACGCGCCCGCTGCGTCGGTGATCTCGGCGCCAGCGGCCTCGAATGCGGCGTCGGTGACACTTGCAGCCACGCCTGCGCCTGACTGCACTTTCAGGGTATGCCCCTGGGCCTTGAGTTTTTTTGCCGTCTCGGGTGTGAGCGCGACGCGGGTCTCTCTCTCTGTGGTTTCGGCAGGTATGCCAATCAGCATGGAGGGGCTCCTTGTTCGTTTTGGACCGGTCACAAATCTTGCCGGAAGCTTACATTAGTTTGCAGGGCTTGCAACGCTTGGGAATGTGGCGAGGACCCGCTCCGATAATGCGGCATGTCAAAGCGATGGAAACCGAATGTCACCGTGGCGGCCGTGATCGAGCGTGACGGGCGCTTTCTGCTGGTCGAGGAGCAGACCGCAGATGGCTTGCGTCTGAACAACCCGGCGGGGCATCTCGATCCCGGCGAGTCGCTGGAGCAGGCGTGCATACGCGAGACGCTGGAGGAGACCACTTTTGGTTTTCGCCCTGACGCGATGGTCGGGATCTATCTGACCGGACCGGCGGCGCAGGTGTCGGGCGCGCCGGACCGCGCCGGAGTCACCTATCTGCGCTTCGCCTTCCGGGGTGTTCTGGGCGCATCGGACCCCGGACGGCAACTCGATCACGGCATTGTTCGCACCGTCTGGATGAGTGCACTGGAGATTCGGGCCAGCCAGACCCGGCATCGCAGCCCGGCAGTGTTGCAGTGTGTTGAAGACTATCTGGCAGGGCGGAGCTTTCCGCTCGATCTGGTGCGCACGGAGTTTCCAGGCGGCTAGGCGACGGTCGGGCTCGGGAGTCGCCAGCCGGGCTGCGGCGGTCGTCGGTTGGGGATAATCCGGACCATGGCAAACAAGGCAAGGGTGGTTGTGGGGTTGAGCGGTGGCGTGGACTCCGCGGTGACGGCGCACCTGCTCAAACAGCAGGGGCATGAGGTGATCGGCATCTTCATGAAGAACTGGGAAGATGACGACGACAGCGCTTATTGTTCGTCCAATGTCGATTTCGTCGATGCTGCCGCCGTTGCAGATGTGATCGGCATCGAGATCGAACACGTCAACTTCGCAGCCGAATACAAGGACCGGGTGTTCGCCGAGTTCCTGCGCGAATACCAGGCGGGGCGTACGCCGAATCCGGACATCCTGTGCAACGCCGAGATCAAGTTCAAGGCTTTTCTCGACCATGCGATGCATGTCGGCGCCGACAAAATTGCGACCGGCCACTACGCCCGCGTTCATCGGAACCCGGGCAGCGGTCTATATGAATTGCTCAAAGGCCTGGATCCGGCCAAGGACCAGAGTTACTTCCTGCACCGGCTCAACCAGGCCCAGTTGTCCAAGACGCTGTTCCCGGTCGGCGAACTGCACAAGACCCAGGTGCGCCGAATTGCGGCCGAGATCGGCCTGCCCAATGCGACCAAAAAGGACTCCACCGGGATCTGCTTTATCGGCGAGCGCCCGTTCCGCGAGTTCCTCCATCGTTACATATCGGGTGCGCCTGGCCCGATCAAGGACGAGCGCGGGCGCGTGCTGGGTGAACATGTGGGGCTAAGTTTTTACACCATCGGCCAACGCCAGGGGCTGGGCATCGGCGGCGTACGCGCAAAAGGCGCGCAGCGCGGCGGTGGCGACCATGCGCCCTGGTTCGTTGCGCGCAAGGGCCTCGACACCAACACCCTGTGGGTGGTGCAGGGGCACGGACACCCCTGGCTGCAATACGGGCAGTTGCACGCCACGAATGCCAGCTGGGTCAGTGGCCAGTCGTCGCACGCGGGAGAAATGGCGGCCAAGACGCGCTACCGGCAGAGCGATGCACCGTGTCGGCTGGAGCCGGATCCATCCGCGCCAGAGGCGGCTTTCGCACTGACTTTTCCGGATGCGCAGTGGGCCGTTACGCCGGGGCAGTCGGCGGTGCTGTATCACGGTGATGTGTGTCTGGGTGGCGGCGTAATTGACGCCGCCCCAATCTTGGGCGCCTGAGGCGCCGGCGCTTGGGGTCCTGCTACCGCTAAAGGCGGCCGGCTTGTCGGCCAGCGCCAGAACCGTTCAAAACGGAATGTCGTCGTCCATGTCGTCGAACCCGCTCGACGGTTGCTTCGCCGCGGCCGGCGCCGACTGGCGCGGGGCCGGTGCCTGATTCTGGCGGGGTGACGGCGCGCTGGGGCGCGACGAATAGCCCTCGTTGTCACCATCGTGGCCACCGCCTGGGTCGCCCATACCTTCACGGCTGCCCAGCATCTGCATCTCGTTGGCGATGATGTCGGTGGCGTACTTCTCGACGCCGTCCTTGTCGGTGTACTTGCGGGTCTTGAGGCGACCTTCCACGTAGACCGAGCGGCCCTTTTTCAGGTATTGGCCCACGATTTCGGCCAGTTTGCCGAAGAAAGTGACCCGGTGCCATTCGGTTTCCTCGACCATGTTGCCGTCTTTGCCCTTGTACTTGCTGCTGGTGGCAATCGCGATATTGGCCACCGGGTCGCCGCTTGGCAGATAGCGGATTTCGGGGTCGCGGCCCAGGTTGCCGACCAGGATGACTTTGTTGACGGATGCCATAAACAGTGCTCCACGTAAAATTTGGGACATTATCAGCTTATCGGGGCACCGAACCGCAAGGATGCCAAGCTACCGTACCCTGGATGATGGAGTTGGGGCGACATCACATCCGGGTCTGGGCCGGAGCATGAGTTTGTAACAAAACCCGTCCATCGACCCTAGAATGCCGTCACCAAGGAGCGGCATGACACCGGAGGCCAAAGCCAGACAAACGATAGGTGCGCTGCTGGAGCAGGCCGGCTGGCATGTCTGCGACATGGCCGATGCCAACATCCATGCGGCCCGAGGCGTGGCGCTGCGCGAATTCCCGCTCAACACGGGATATGGGTTTGCCGACTACCTGCTCTATATCGACGGCAGGGCGGCGGGTGTGATCGAGGCCAAGAAGGCGGGGAGCACCCTCACCGGCGTGGAAGTGCAGTCTGCCCGATACGCCAAGGGCCTGCCCGAATCGCTGCCAGCGTGGCTGCGCCCCCTTCCTTTCAGCTACGAATCCACTGGCATTGAGACCCATTTCACGCAGGGGCTGGACCCGCACCCTCGCGCACGTTCGGTGTTCGCCTTTCATCGCCCCGAGACGCTGGCCGCCCTGTTGCAGTACCTGCCG
>Ga0105047_10000431_pt1 | contig 71159 bp, 61 predicted proteins | sample MAT04_FD_78384 | JGI IMG/M metagenome (GOLD analysis project Ga0105047, IMG submission 78384) | Freshwater microbial communities from Lake Fryxell liftoff mats and glacier meltwater in Antarctica - MAT-04 (megahit assembly) | ecosystem: Environmental > Aquatic > Freshwater > Ice > Liftoff... | reverse complement strand
GCTCAAGGGCTGGTTCGCCGAGGCCCCGTCGCGGTAGTGATCAGGCCATGAGCTCGCGCAGCGGGCCCGGGCTGCGTCGGAGGTTCCCGACCTCGCCGCCGAACTCGTCGAGGCTCTCGCCGGCGATGTGGCCGAGCGTGTTCCACAGGTTCGAGAGCTGCCGATTGTTGGCCGAGCTCACGCCGGGATAGACCACTGTACGGCCACCCGAAGCGAGCCCCACGCCGCTGCCGCCGATCACGAGCACCGGGAACTCGCTGCTGGTCGAGTGGTGCTGCTCCCCGTTGTCACCGAGCCAAACGATCACGGTGCGGTCGAGCTGGCCGGCCTCCTTGATGCGACGCGCGACGCGCGCGATCGAGGCGACCTGGGCTCGGTTGACCCTGCGAATCGCGTCGAGGAGCGTCGGGTCAGCGGCCGATCCGTGCTGCATGTCGTGGCGCCTGATCGCGGAGATCGTCGGGTAACTGAGGCTGAAGTCTCCGCCGGTGCCACAGCCGACGACGGCCACCGGCGCGAGGCCATCGATCAAGGTGCTCGCCGCGAGGTCGAGCGCCGCATCGAACGCCACCAGGCCCGAGAGGCCCGCCGCGGGCGCGGGCGGTGGCACCAAGGACAGCGACTGGAGGCGCATCTGACTGGCTCGGACCTCGCCGATCGCGGTCGCGTAGGAGTCGAGCTTGGTCCTCTCTGCAGCGTTGCCGGTGAACGTGCTCTGCGCGGCGCTGACGTCGGCCGCGGCAAAGTCCAGCATGCGGGCCTGGCGATCGAACGCCACGCGGGAGGCGCCGGTGAGGAACGCGCCGTAGGCGAACTCGTAGGCCGCGGTGAGGTTGCGAATCACGGGGGCGGGTCGCCCGCGACCGAACGCGCAGGTGCCGAAGTCGATCGTCGTGCCGTTGCCGATCCCGATCCGGAACGCATCGAACGACGCCTGGCCACGAACGCTGGGCAGCGCCGCGAGGTACGCGTCGACGGTGGGGCCGCCGGGCACACCGCCGTTGCTGCGGGTCGAGCTCAGCGCGCCGTGGAGCCCGACGTGACCGCCGCCGACGATCCGCGAGCTCAGGCCGAGGATCACCGTCGAGTCTCCCACGACGCCCTCGGCCGCCAGCGGCTCGAGCGGAAAGGCGGTGCCGTACTGCTGCATGAGGTAGCTCGACTGGGCGAGATCAGGGCTCGCGACCTCGAGCGGCGCGGCGTTGCGGTATCGCCCGTGCCACCAGCGATCGGTGCCGACCGGTGCGGTGAAGGACGCGTCGAGCGCCGCGCGCGCCGAGTCGCACAGCAGGCTGGCCGGCTCGATACCGTTGCCCTCGACCACGAAGAGGAAGCGCGGGGAGACGGCGTTGGCGGCGTGCGCCCGCCGGCCCGCGAACGGGATCGTCGCCGCAGTTGCTGCGGTCAGCTTGAGAAAGTCACGACGGTTCATGGCGCACCTCCGTTGGCGTTCAGGTCGCGCCACACGAACGTCTCGCTCGAGATCAGCGCCTCCAGCATCGAGAAGAACGAGCCGTCCCGGTCGAGCCCCGCCTCCATCTCGACCAGCGTGCACCCGTCCGTGGGTCGCTCGTCACGTCCCATGAAGTAGCGGAAAGCGTGGCGAATCATGCCTCGACGCGCGTAGCGGGATTGGGCGATCGCGCCCATGAAGTCCCCGACGTTGGCGTAGGTCCCGTTCACCGAAGGATCGGGGAGGTTGTCGATGACCGTGCTGCCGTCGGGCGGGCCGCCATGATCCGTCAGGCGCTCGAAGCCCGCGTGGTTGAACTGCTCGAATGGGTATCCGAGCGGGTTCATGTCGCGGTGGCAGCTCCAGCAGGCGCCCGATGCCGCGTCGGGTCCCGCCGTGGGATCGACGCCCGGCTCGGTGGCGCGCCGGACCCGGGCACGCGCCGAGTGCGCTGCGTCGCTCGGTCCGAGCATCGCCTGGAGCCCGCGGACGTCGCTCAGCTCGCCGACGGCGGACGAGAAGAGCTCGGTGCGAATCCAGCGACCGCGATGGACGAGGCTCGCGTCGTCCTCGAAGTTTCCACCGTGCGCCGCGAGCCACGCCGGATGCGTGAGCACGCCGACGCGTGGGCCGCTGATCGGGTACGTCGTCCAGCGCGCCGCGTCGTTCGCCGCCACGGTGGTGGACGAGCCATAGACCCAGAGCGCAGAGACCGGGTCGTTCATGGTCGGCTGCGCCTGGAGGTACGCCATCCGCGTCGTGAACAGCCCTTCGAAGACGTCCTGGCGTGAAGTGTCGCTCTCGATCACCACACGCGCGATCAGATCATCGAGCTGCTGGCTGAGGTTCGGCTCCGAGCTCCCCGAGGTCCGCGGCGGCGACTGCAGGTGCGCGAACCCACGGACCGTGCGCGAGTACTGATCGCCGCGATCCGCGAACGCGCTGGTGGCGCCCGGATGATCCTTGAACACGGTGTTTGCGCTCGCGTAGTCCAGCCACTCCCGGAAGAAGCCCATGATGCGGCGCGAGAGCCAGTAGTCGCCGCGTGACGCGCGCGGGCCGACGTCGACGTCGGGTCGGTTCGGCGAGATGCCGCCGCCGTAGTGGCGCAGCAAGCTGATCCGCGTCGTGGCGTCCTGGATCGTTCCGTCGGCTGCGGCCTGGGCAACGAGCCCCATTCGACCGGTACGAAAGCTCGCCGCGTCGGGATCGTCCGTCCACGAGACGCTCTCGGGGATGGGGGCGCCGACGGGCGCGTCCGACAGCACGCTCCCGAGCGCAAACGCGAGCTCGGTGTCCGAGAGGCGGCGCTCCGTGCCCCGCGAGGTCGCGGGATCGCCGACGTCCGAGCGGAAGAGCGAGCCGGTCATGATCAGCGCCGCCTGCGCGATCTCCGAGAGCGTGTCATGCCGCGAGATCCCGCTCGCGCTCTCGGCGGCGATCTGCTGGACGAGATAGGCGCGAAGGCGCGTGGTCTCGTCCGCCGCGGGCGCGCGGAACAGCGAGCCGCGACGCAGCAGCGTGTCGACGTACTGATCGATGCAAGTCGCGGTCGGGGTGGCCACCAGCATGCAGGAGACGACGCTCGAACGATCGACGCAGCAGCTGCTGATGCCGCGCATCCGCGCGAGCCCGCTCGGCCATCGCGGGTCACCCGCCGACCAGATCTCCGACGCAACGGGGAGCTGCATCATGAGCAGGCGCAGCGTGGCGCTGTCCATGCCGGTGCGATCGGGATACGTCGAGTACGGCAAGCCCGCCGGCGGCGCGAGCGGGTTCAGCGCCATCCCCGGCGCGTTCACCGTGACCTGCGTGAACTCGGTGTCGGTCGTGCGGCGCAGCCGGGAAGGCGATGAGCGCGGCGCGGTCGGATCGGCGCACCTGAACAGCGCCGCCTGGTCGAGCGTGTTCGGGTTGTACGAGACGGACGACGGCGGAAGCACCGGGCAGTCGGTCGGCGCCCCGTCGCGGATCCATTGTTCGATGGTGGCGAGCTCCGGCACGGTGTCGGCCCGTCCGATCGGCATGTTTGCGCCGCCGGCGGCGCCCTGGGTGTGCGCCAGCTTGCGGTAGAGGAAGCTGGTCGTCGGGTCGCCAGGGACGAGGAGACGCTGGCCCGGAACGACGCGGCTCTCGAGCTGGGCGAGGTGAGGGAGCCCGGCTCGGGTCAGATCGGGGAACCGGCTCTGCTGATGACAGCCCGCGCAGTTGCTCTCGAAGAAGGTGATGACCTGCCCGACGCTGCCGCAGCTGGCCGCGCCCGCATCGCTCGAAACAGAGGCGTCCGCTCCGGTCACGACGGTCGCATCCGGCTGCTCGAGCAGGAAAGCGGCGTCCGGGTTCGCTTCGGTCAGGACGGACGCGTCCGCCGCGCTCCCATCCGCCGCCGTTGGAGCGCCCAGGATCTCGCCTCTGCACCCGGCCCAGGCGGCGAGGACCAGCGTGACCGCGATGCGTTTGATCGTCCTCATGCGCCCGCGGAGTCTACGCGCCTGCGCCGGGGCGACGAAACTTACACTTCGTTCGTTCGGTGAGCCCAGTGTGGGGCGACTGGCCTGACGCGGTCGCCCGTCGCGGTAGCGATCCTGCGCCGAATCGTATAGATCCCGGCGCCATGTCAGGCGGCGGCGGAGATCCCGTCAAAGTGATCAAGGCGGCCTTGTACGCCAACGGCGCGATCGCGGTCGTGAAGCTGATCGCGTTCGGCGTCTCGGGCTCGGCGGCGATGCTGGCCGAGGGCGTCCATTCGCTCGCCGATACCGGCAACCAGGGGCTGCTCATGATGGGCATCTGGCGCGCGACCAAGCCGGACCCGACCCGATACGCGTTCGGCGTCTCGAAAGAGCGGTACTTCTGGCCCTTCATCGTGGCGCTGCTGCTGTTCTCGGTCGGCGGCCTCTTCGCGATCTACGAGGGCATCCACAAGCTACACGAGCCGACGGCCGCGACGTTCGAGAGCTTCTGGACGCTCACCGAAGGGCCGCTCCTCTCGCTGGGCGTGCTGGCCGTGGCGACGGTGTTCGAGACGTACTCATGCATGGTGGCGTGGCGCGAGTTCAAGGCGTTCGCCAAGGGCAAAAAGCTGCGTGAGGCGCTCCTCGGCGGCAAAGATCCGACCATCCCGCTCGTGCTCCTCGAGGACATCGCGGCGCTGCTCGGCCTGACGATCGCGTTCATCGCGATCGCGGTCGCGGCGCTCACCGGCAACGGGGTGTTCGACGCGGTGGGCTCGATCCTGATCGGCGTGCTGCTCTGCGGCGTCGCAGTGATCATCGCCCGCGACACGCACGGCCTCCTCATCGGCGAGCGCGCCACGCCCGAGGCCGAAGCGCAGGCGCAGGTGCTCACCGAGAAGACCCCCGGCGTGCGCGGCGTGACGCAGCTCCTCACGGTGCACCTCGGCCCGGATCACGTGATCCTGGCGATGAAGGTGGCGTTCGAGGAGGGCTCGACCTTGCCGCGCGTCGAGGCGATCATCGATGATATCGAAAAGCGGGTGCGCGCCGAGATGCCTGAAATGAAGAAGATCTTCGTGGAGCCCGACTCTGACGGCGACCTCCGCGGCGTCGTGCAGAAGCTGGCTTCGGCGTGAGCGCGCGCGAGTTCGACGTCGTCATCTACGGCGCGACCGGCTTCGCCGGGCGCCAGGCGGTGCGGTACCTCGATCGCACTGCACCCGAAGGCGTGCGCTGGGCGATCGGCGGACGCAGCCGGGAGAAGCTGGAGCAGATCCGTGGCAGCCTGCGCGATCCGCGGGTCGGGCTGATCGTCGCCGACGCCAGCGATCCTTCCTCGCTCGTCGGGATGGCGCGGCAGGCGCGGGCGATCGCCTCGACGGTCGGCCCGTTTCGCCGCTACGGCACGCCGCTCGTCGAGGCCTGCATCGAGGCCGGCACGCACTACGCGGACATCACCGGCGAGACCGTCTGGGCGCGGAGCTTGATCGACACCCTGGAGTCGCGCGCGAAGGCGGCGAACGTGAAGATCGTGCCGTTCTCCGGCTATGACTCGGTGCCCTCGGATCTCGGGACGCTCGGGATCGTGGAGCACGTGCGCGCGACGAAGAACGTCGGTGTTCGCAAGGTCGAAGCGTTCCACACGGCGAAGGGCGGGTTCAACGGCGGGACGCTGGCGACGCTGCTCGACATGTCCGAGGTCAGCGCCAAGGCCTTCCGCGATCCGTACGTGCTCGCGCCGGGCTTCGAGCCGACGCCCGCGGCGCGGGTGTTCGATCGCGACCCCGAGACCGTGACGAAGAACGAGACGCTCGGCGTGTTCGCCGCGCCGTTCCTCATGTCGGCGATCAACACGCGCGTGGTGCGCCGCTCGGCGGCGCTGGCCGCTGCGAGTGGGCACCCGTACGGACGTGACTTCGCGTACCAGGAGTACTGGTCCTCGCGTCGGCGCATGGCGGCGATGGGGATGCTCGCGGGCGTCGGCGCGCTCGCGGCCGCGATCAGCACCGGCGTCGGCCGCTCGATGATCGCCCGCTTCGGCCCGAAGCCGGGCGAGGGCCCGAGCGACACCTCGATGGAAGAGGGCTTCTTCGCCTGCCGCTACGTGGCAGAGGCCGAGGACGGCTCGATCGTGCGCGCGACGATGAAGGGCGAGGGTGACCCGGGGAACAAGAGCACGGTGCGGTTCCTGGTCGAGGCGGCGCTCTCGCTGGCGAACGACGCGCTGCCACCGGGCGCTGGGATCCTGACGCCGGCGACCGCGATCGGGATGCGGCTGATCGAGCGGTGCAGGCCGCATGGGCTCTCGTTCGAGATCAATTCCTAGTCCCTGCGCTGGACGCCGAGCTTCTTCATCCGGCTCTGCAGCGTGCTCGGCTTCATGCCGAGGATCTCGGCGGCGCCGCCGGTGCCGTAGACGCGGCCGCGCGTCTCGCCGAGGACCTGGCGAATGTAGCGCGCCTGCATCTCCTCGAGCGTGGGCCACCCCTCGATCTTGTTCGTGTCGCGGGCGGTGCTGGCTTTGCCGAGGTCGCGGGCGGTCTTCGAGTAGCTCGCGGGCTCGGGGTCGGGGAGGTGGAGCGTCTCGACGGCGATCTCGCGGCTGGGCGAGAGGATGGTCGCGCGCTCGAGGATGTTGGCGAGCTCGCGGATGTTGCCGGGCCAGGCGTAGCTCGCGAGCTTGCCGAGGCCGGCCTTCGAGACGCGCATCTCGCGGCGGCCGGTGCGGCGGGCTTGCTCGCGCATAATCGCCTCGCACAGGCGCGGTAGATCCTCGAGCCGCTCGCGCAGCGGGGGCAGCTCGATGGGGAACACGTTCAGCCGGTAGAAGAGGTCCTCGCGGAACCTCTTGTCGGTGATCGCCCGCTCGAGGTGAACGTGCGTGGCGGCGATGACGCGCACATCGATGCGCGAGGTGCGGTCGCTGCCGACCGGCTCGATGGTGCCCTCCTGGAGCACGCGCAGGAGCTTGGCCTGGAGCTCGGTGGGCAGCTCGCCGATCTCGTCGAGCAGGATGGTGCCGCCGTTGGCCATCTGAAAGCGGCCAGCGCGATCGCGCGTGGCGCCGGTGAACGCGCCCTTGGTGTGGCCGAACAGCTCGGCCTCGAGCAGCGACGGCGGGATTGCGGCGCAGTTGATGCGCACGAACGCCTGCTCGCGCCGCGGTGAAGCGTTGTGGATCGACCAGGCCAGGCGCTCCTTGCCGGTGCCCGTCTCGCCGCGGATGAGGACCGGCGTCGAGGTGGCCGCGACCAGCTCCGCTTTCCGCAGCACGTCGCGCATCGCCGGGCTGCGCGACGCGTCGTTCACCGCGTCGCCGGCGAGCTCCGCCTCGAGCAGGCGCGCGTGCGCGTGATCGCTGTCGTGGAGGCGCTCGAGCGCCTCGGCCTTCTCGGCGTTCTGGATCGCGAGGCCGAGGACTTGCCCGTAGACCTCCACCAGCTGCACCGTCGTGTCGGGGTAGCGCTCGCACTTGGCGCGATCGAGCGTGAGGGCGCCGTACGCGTGGTTCCCTGCGACCAGCGGCACGACCATGCAAGCGTGGCCCGGAGGAAAATCGAGCACACCATCGAACGGATCGCCCTCGCCGGTGTGATCGTGCGCCTCGAACGCGCGCGCGCGCCGGGTCTCGATCGCCTCCCGGATGCTGGGGAAGTCGTCCAGCGAGACGGTGTGCTGGCGGACCTGCGGCGTGAACAGCGCGCCCTTGCCGGCGCGCACCGTGAGCCGATCACCGGGCTCCAGACGGAAGACGGTGGCGAGGTCGTACGGGACGATCCGCGCGAGCGCATCGAGCGCGCGGCGCAGGATCTCGTTGATCGCCTCTTCGCCCGTCTTCGCCCGCGCCGCGTCGTCGAGATCGCGCGTCAGGTCGAGCGGGGCCAACGCCCGGTCGGTGATCATGGGAAGGGACCCTGGCGGCATATCACCGAAATGTCAATGAAACATTCACCGAAATATCGTTGACGATACCGGTGGGCCGTGGCAAGAAGCGGGAACATCAATATTTTCGAGCGCCCACCGGCTTGCGTTCGGACCGGGGCACCACAACGAGACGAGGCGCGAGAGCGCCGAGAAGGGATCGATCATGAAGACCGTAGGAGACCTGTTGCCCGCCTTCGACCTCACCAGCGTGGTGAGCCTGGATCAGGGCAAGGAGTTCATTCAGATCACCGAGAAGACGTACGAGGGGAAGTGGCTGGTGCTGTTCTTCTGGCCCATGGACTTCACGTTCGTGTGCCCGACGGAGATCGCCGAGTTCGGGAAGAAGTCGAAGGAGTTCGCCGCGCGCGACGCGCAGGTGCTGGGCGCGAGCGTCGACACGCACTGGGTGCACCTGGCGTGGCGCAAGCAGCACCCGGACCTGAAGGAGCTGCCGATCCCGATGTTGGCGGACACCAAGCGTGAGCTTTCGACCGCGCTCGGCGTGCTCACGCAGAAGGAAGGCGTGCCGCTCCGCGCGACGTTCATCATCGATCCGGCGGGCGTGATCCGCTGGGTGAGCGTGAACGATCTGAACGTCGGCCGCAGCGTGCCCGAGACCCTGCGCGTGCTCGATGCGCTGCAGACGGACGAGCTGTGCCCCTGCAACTGGCAAAAGGGCCAGGCGACGTTGGGAGCTTGATCATGAGCTCCATCGACGCGCTTCGTGAACGAATCCCGGAAGCCGCCCGCGATCTGGGCCTCAGCTTGAGCAGCGTGCTCGGCGAGTCCTCGCTCACGGCGGATCAGAAGTGGGGCGTCGCGCTGGCCTCGGCCTACGCGGCGCGCAACCCGGCCCTGGTGAAGGCGCTCCGCGAAGACGCCGAGGCCGCCGGCATCGCTGCGGGCGTGTCCGAGGACGCGCGCGTCGCGGCGGCGCTGATGGCGATGAACAACGTGTACTACCGGTTCCGGCACCAGGTCGGAAAGGAGACGTACAGCCAGAAACCCGCGCGCTTGCGCATGGGCAAGCTGGCGAAGCCGTCGACCAACAAGGCCGACCTCGAGCTGTTCTCGCTGGCGGTCAGCGCCATCAACGGCTGCGAGGTCTGCGTGCAGAGCCACGAGAAGGCGGTGCTCGAAGCCGGCCTCAGCGCGGAGCAGGTGCACGACGCGGTGCGCATCGCCGCGACGATGCACGGAGTGGCGGTGGCTTTGGAGATGTAGGGCAGTTGTACAACATGATGTACAATAGCCCGATGGCCAAACGAGTGAACATCTCGGCCGCGCGACGGGACCTCCCTGCGCTGTTCGACCGGGTCATCGCGCGCGCCGGTGAGTCGGTGATCATCGCGCGTCGCGATAGCCCGGACGAGGCGGTCCTGGTGGCGCGGAGCTACATCGAGCGACTCGAGCGCGCACCGCAAGAGCGCAAGGTGCCGTTCAAGCTCATGGGTAGCGGTGCTCTGCTCGTCGCGTCCGACGACGTCATCGGAGACCTGAGGCGGCGGGAGGCGGATGAGGCCGACAAGCGGCACGCCGAGTTTCAGCCTCCCAAGAGCCGTCGCAAGCGCCGATGATCAGCCTGGCAGTCATCGACTCGCACGCCCTCATCTGGGCGGTGACGGGACAACGTCGTCGTCTGGGGCGACGCGCGTTGCGGTTGATCGAGCGCGTTGAAAACGGCGATGCCTCGCTCTACGTTCCCACCATCGCGCTGACCGAGATCGGCGAGGCGATGTGGCGAGGCTCCATTTCTCTCGAAGGCGGCTTCGCGGGCTGGATGGAGGGCGCGCTCTCGACCGGGCGGTTTCACCCGGTCGATCTCACGGTCGCGATCATGCGCAGAGCACAGAGTCTCTTCGCCATCCCGGAGCGCGGCGACCGCTTGATCGCCGCCACGGCGGTGGAGCTCGATCTACCGCTGATCACGCGCGACCCCGCGATCGCCGACGCGGCCGGCGTGGAGGTCGTCTGGTAGAGGTATCTACTGCGCCTGAGGTCGGCGGGCCTTGAGGAGCCGCTCGGCTCTCGCTTCGTCGCTTTCGAGGCGCTCGCGTTCGATCTCCTCGTACGCCGATGCGGTCTGATCGAGGTCCTCGAGCACGCGCGCGATCCCGTCCTGGGCTTCGGTGCTCCGCGAGGGGCCCGCGGCGAGCTGGCGGACGCGATCGAGGCGATCGGCCAGCCGCTGCGTGTCCTGCGCGATGGTGTCCGACTCGTTGTGGAGCGCGCGCATCTGCTGCTCGGCGTCGCCGAGCGCGGAGCTCACGGCGCCGACGGTGCGCAGCCGGCGGAGCTTCTTCGCGTCGAGCCGGAGGCGCATCTCCGTCGAGATCAGGTCGTAGATCTGCTCGCGGACGCGACCCAGATTGTGGCGCGCCTCGGCGGCGACGCCGGCGATCTCGGGCGCACCGAGGAGGCCGAGCGCGCGCTGGTAGCTGTGATCGAAGGCTCCGAGCACCGCCTCGGCGTCGCGGTTGAGACGGAGGCTCTCGAGCCGCGCGCGCGCGATGAGCGAGGTCTTGGCGCGCGACGTGAGCACCAGGCGCCGCGTGAGCCGTCCGCCCCCGAGCACCACCGCCGACCCCGCCGCCATGGCCATCCCCGCATGGAAGACGTCGGGGCTGCCGATCACGCTGCCGAGCCCGCCGATCGCCAGCCAGCCGAGCGTCCATGACCAGAACAAGATCCAGAACAGGACGTCCCGGACCTTCCCAAAGGCCTCGCGGGCGATGTCCTCGGCGCGCTCGGGCATGTGCCCATCGTAGTAGCAGCGTGATCGCCCCCCGCCAAGGACGCGAAGCTTTACCCGGGGCATGACGCGGGCGTACCCAGGAAGTGGTGAGAGGGACGGGGACCGCAGCGCTCGCGCTGGCCGCGGCGTGCACCGCCTCATCCGCCGCGCCTCCGGCTCCTTCCGCGGCGACGGACACCATCTCCACGGTGGCCGGAAACGGAGCACCTGGGTACGACGGCGAATACCTGGTCGCGGTGAGCACCACGCTCGACACCCCGGTCGACGTCGACTTCGACGCCCGCGGACGCGCGCTGATCATCGACTGGAACAACCACCGCGTCCGCGCGCTCGAGGCGGACGGCACGCTGGTCACCGCGATCGGCACCGGCGAAGAGCTCTTCGGCGAGCCCAATCTGATGGCGCACGACTTCCCGGTGCACCACCCTCTGGACCTCCTGGTGACGCCGGAAGGCGAGTGGATCATCGCCGGCTATCACGATCCGCGCGTGCTGCGCGTCGACACCGCCGGTCGGGTGCGGGTCCTCGCCGGCTTCGGCGCCCAGGGCGATGCGGGCGACGGCGGCGCGGCGACCCTCGCGTTCCTCGACGCGCCGGCCGCGGTCGCGCGCGGGGCCCGCGGCGAGACGTACGTGGCCGACGAGCTCGAGCATCGCCTGCGGAAGATCTCCGCCGATGGGACGATCGAGGCCTTCGCCGGCACGCGGATCCGTGGCTACTCCGGCGACGGTGGTCCCGCGCGCGAGGCCCAGCTCGATGGCCCGCTGTGCATCGCCGAGGATCGCAAGACGGGCGACGTGTACATCTGTGACACCGGCAATCACGCGATCCGCCGCGTCGATCCGCAGGGCGTGATCCACACTGTCGCCGGCAACGGGCGCCCGGGCTTCGGCGGCGATGGTGGCCCCGCGAGCGCCGCGCAGCTCTACCGGCCGATCGATCTCGTGCTGCTCGACGACGGCGCGTATCTCGTCGCCGACAGCGAGAACCACCGCATCCGCCGCGTGCGCGCCGACGGCATCATCGAGACCGTCGTCGGCACGTCGACCGGCGCGTTCGCCGGCGATGGCGGGCCCGCATCGAAGGCCGCGCTGCACACCCCCTGGGGAATCGCGGTCGATGCGGCGGGGCGATTGTGGATCGCCGACAGCGGCAACCATCGCGTGCGCCGCGTCGAGGCCGGGCTCCTCGGAGGCGCGCGGACGCGATGAGAGCGCTGGTCGTCTCGGTGGCGGTCCATGCGATCGTCTTCGCCGGCGCGCTGTCGGTCGCGCGCGACGCTCCGCCGGTGGCGGCGGCGCGGGTGATCGAGATGCGCCTGGTCGAGCCCGCGCCGTTGCCAGAGCAAGCCAAGGCGCCGGAGCAACGAAAAGCGCCCGAGCCGGTGGCCGCGCCGCGCGACGAACGAAGAGCGCCGCCGCGAGTGCCAAAGGTGCGAGACGAAGGAAAATCGCCCGAGCCCGCGGTCGTGGCGCGAGACGAAGGAAAATCGCCCGAGCCCGCGGTCGGGGCGCAAGACGAAGGAAATGCGCCGCCCGGCCCGAGCACCGCGCGCCCCGGCGACGGCGATCCGCGCCGCCCGACGCTCGATCTCTCCGCCCGTGTGCTGCCCCCCTCGATGACCGGCGACGGGCCGTCGACCGCGCGCGTCCGCGGCAGCGCGAACCGCCTCCCCGCGGGCCTGCAGCCCGACGGCGAGGGCACCTACCGCTACGTGGACACGCACTTCACCGCGCTGATCGATCGCGACGGCACCGTCCACTTCGACCACGATCTCCCGGTCCGCCTCGGCGGCGGCGCGATCGTGAGCTTCGACGTCACCGAGGCGGTGATGATGGCCGTCGGCGACGATCCGTACCGCCACGAAAAGCGAAAGTTCCTCGAGGAAACGAACGAATTTCGCGCCGCCCTCTGCGGTGCCGATCGCAGCGAGCGGATGAAGACCGCGCTCCTGAAGCTTCCGAAGCAGCTCGAGCAGGTGTGGAAGGACGCGCGCCTCGACGCCGCCGAGCGCCGCGCCCGCCTCTTCGCGCTCTGGGACGAGTGCGCCGAGGGCAGCGAAGACGTCGAGCAAGCCAAGATGGGCGCGATGGCCCGCGCGATCGTCCTCGGCTTCATCAAGCGCCACCTCCCGGCCGGCTCACCGGACGCCTACTCGCACGAGGAGCTCGCCGCGCTGAACGCGAAGCGCATCTCGAAGTCACCGTTCGCGCCCTACTAACGAGCGCTCGTGATCGGCGACCCATCCCCGTCCGCGCCGAGTGCTACGGGCAAAGGCGCCCAGGAAAGCGACGGGTGGCGATCTCCGCGTTGACGGACGCCGCGGCTTCGGATCGCGAACGGTCGTCAGTCCGATGATCCCCTTGCGTTCTTGTCTCTCCGAAATCCTGTGTCTTGACCAAACAGCGCTCGGTCTCGGATCAGCTGGCGGCGTTGGGCCTACCAGCCGTGCCATCCGAGGAGCACCGGGGTAGTGTCTTCATCATGGTTGCTTGGTCGTTTTGGGCGCGGGTTGGCGCAGGACCAACGACCGACCGCCGCGCGCGCGCTCAGCGCGGGCGCCGTGCGGCCTGTGCTCTCTTCGGCCTTTTAGCGTGTGCGTGTGAGGTCGGGAACGAGGTCGCAGTGAACGTCGCCGACGGATACGTCGCGCTCGTGAATCGCACCAGGGGCGGCGAATTTGACTTCTCCACCGGACTTCTCCGCTCACCCGACGGGGTGATGATCCCGGCGGGAGTAGAGCGATTCGCTCTGGTTTGGTCGGCGGGCGATGTTCGAGCGTCCTGCGCCCCTGACGACGACGACGTCCTGGCCAGCTACCCCATCAGGCCCGTTTTGTACGGGGAGCCCCACGCCGAAGCGCGCCGGTTGCCGGCGCCCCGGAGCGTCGTCGATCTTGACGAGAGCGGCTCCAATTTTCGCGCCGCAGTCATCGCAGATTGGCCTCTGGAGCACCTCAGATGCGCACAGTGTTGCGCCTCCCCCGATCATGTCTCACCTGCGTTCAAAAGGATCGGGGGCTGTGATCCGGGAGAGGAGGTGCACCCCAGCTCATTCTGCGATGCCGTGCCGGTCACGCTATGTTGCATCGGCTCGACCGGGATCGACCGGGCGATACCTCGGTTCCTGAGCTGCCTTCGCGACGAGAGTCTCTATGACGCCCAGGCGTGCGCGGAAGTCGCGCCATCCTCTGCGTGCTCGATCGATCGGACGTGTTCGGGCGACGTCGCGGGGATCGACAAGGGTGCATTGAGGAGCCTGTGCTTTCGGCGCACCGACGGGACGATTAAATGCTTCCAGTTGCCCTATGGCACGGGCCCCCAAGAGCTCAGGCGGCCATGGGCGCAGGTCGCGAGCGGTACCTACCACGAGTGCGGGCTGCTCGCCGACGGTCGGATCGAGTGCTCGGGAGATAACCGCTATGGTCAGCTCGGGCTCGGAGACGTCGTACAGACGTCGAGCGGCGCGATCGTGAAGCCACGTGCCCGTTGGATCGCGCTCGGCGCCCATCAGCGCAGCACTTGCGCGATCGACGATCGAGGCGCGGTGTGGTGTTGGGGAAGGAACGATGGATTCCAGCTTGGGACCGACGAGTACGGAATGGTCTACGACCCCATCAGGGTGGACATCGAAGGGCCTGCGAGTCGACTCGTGATGGGCTACGAGAGCAGCTGTGCGATCTTGGCGAGCGGCGAGGCGATCTGCTGGGGTCGAAACGGCGGCGGTATTCTCGGCGGAGCAGCGACTCCGCGGCTTCCATCAGCGATCCCGGGCCGCTGGCGCGAGCTCAGCATCGGCGACGGTGCGATGTGCGGGATCGACGTCGGGGGTGACGTGCTCTGCTGGGGCACCGTCGCAGGCCGTGGCCAGGGCTGGGCGCCCGTCGAGCGTCCGGTGACGGTAGCTCAAGGCGCCTGGACATCGATCGCCGCCGGAAGCGAGATGTCCTGCGCCATCGACGGGTCACGCAGCCTGGCGTGCTGGGGGATAAAGGCAGCGGGCACCTGCGACTTTGTCCGGTACGCGGTGGGACCGATGGTCATCGGTGCGGAGGGGCGGCCATGGCGTACGGTCGCGACCGATGGGAGGGGCTTCGCTTGCGGAGTGGACGCCGCGGGCTCGCCTGTTTGCTGGGGCCGGCGCGACAATGTTAGCGCGGATCTCCTCGCGGATCCGACGCCACGAGTGCTGTGCCTCGAGTAACAGCGGCGAGCCACGTGCTGCTCGCTGCGCACCGTTCGTCCACGACCGAGCCGTGCTAAAGAGGCGGCCATGAAGAACACCATCGTCGTCTGCGGTCACGGTCCTGGCATCTCCCACGCGGTCGCGCGTCGCTTCGGCGAGGAAGGTCTCGCGGTCGCGCTGATCGCGCGCAACAAGGAGCGCGTCACGGCGGCGGCGGCGGCGCTGAAGGCGGCGGGCATCGAGGCGCAGGCCTTTGCGTGCGATCTGGGCGATGCGGCGGCCACCAAGGCCGCGGTGAAGGCCGCGCGTGCGGCGCTCGGGCCGATCCAGATCGTGCACTACAACGCGTACACCAGCGGCGGCGGCGATCTCCTCACCGCCAAGCCCGAGGAGCTCAACACGGTGTTCAACGTCTCGGTGCAGGGCCTGATCGCCGCGACCCAGGAGGCGCTCCCGGATCTCAAGTCCAGCAAGGGCGCGCTCCTCGTCACCGGTGGCGGCTTCGCGTTCTACGATCCGAACGTCGACGGCATGGCGGTGCAGTACGGCGCGATGGGCCTCGCGATCGGCAAGGCGGCGCAGCACAAGGCGGTCGGCATGCTCCACCTCAAGCTCAAGCCCGAGGGGGTGTACGTCGGCGAGGTCGTCGTGCTCGGCAGCGTGAAGGGCACTGCGTTCGATTCGGGCCACGCGACCATCGAGCCGTCGGCGGTCGCCGAGAAGTTCTGGCAGATGTACCAGGCGAAGAGCGAGATGACCGCCAACTTCAGCTGAGGACGTCGGAGAGCTGCGGAACCAGCTTGATCCGCGCCATCTCTGCGCCCGCCGCCGTCAGCCCCGCGCGGGTCCGATCCGGATCCGCCAGCCCCGTCAGCACCAGCGACAGCTTGTAGCCCGCGGGATCGCGCAGCAGCGCCGCCACCGTCTCGTGGAACCGCGCGTCGTCCGGCGCCGCGCCGAGCACGTCGATCACCGCGGTCGAAGCCTCCTCCGCCGCGCAGGTGTTCAACAGGCGCGCCATCGCCGAGTCGATCAGCTCGGGGATCATCGGTCCGATCAGGATCAGCACCACCCGCCCCACGCCCGCGCGGAACACCGGCGTCATGTCGCGGATCGCGCGGTGATGCCGGGCATCGCGCGCCTCCGCAGCGCCGAGGCCGTGCGCGTCGAGCGCGACCCGCGTCATCGTCCGCAGCACGCCCGACACCGATCGATACGAGTCGCTCGCGGCCGCCTTCCACGCCTCGTCGAGCGCGCCCATTCGCAGCGCCAGAGCCGAGGCGCTCCGTCCCTCGGCGCCGGCCATCCGCCCGTGGAGCGCGACCAGCTTGAGCAGCTCGTTGGTCGCCGACGTGTCATCGCGCGCCGACAGCGCCAGCGCGATCCAGCCCGCCACCTCGGCGATCGACGCCTCGCGATCGCGCTCCAGCACGCGCTCCGCGTCGGCACGCGCGGTCCAGCCGGACACGATCGAGGCCACGTCGTTCATGACACCGGTGATACCTCCGTCGTCACCGAACGAGCAACCCGCTTGACCTCTGCGTCCCCCCGCCCGAAGGCCAATCTATGTACCTCTTCGTGATGGACCCGATCGCGCGGATCAACATCCGTGGCGACTCCACCTTCGTGATGATGCTCGAGGCGCAGTCCCGCGGTCACAAGGTGCTGCACTGCGAGATCGCCGATCTCGAGCTGCACATGGGCCGCCCGTACGCGCGCGCCTGGCCCACCGAGGTCCGCCGCACGGAGGGGGATCACTTCTCGATCGGCCCCGGCGAGCGCGTCGCCCTCGACTCGCTCGACGCGGTGTTCATGCGCAAGGACCCGCCGGTGGACATCGAGTTCTTGATGGCCTGCCAGCTGCTGGATCGCACCGACCGCAAGAAGGTCGTGATGGTCAACGATCCGCGCTCGCTGACCTTCTCGAACGAGAAGCTGTTCGCGCAGCAGTTCGCCGATCTCGGGCCGGAGACGCTGGTCTCGAAGCGCATCGAGCGGCTCAAGGAGTTCGTCGATCAGCACGGCGACGTGGTGGTGAAGCCGCTCGACGGCGCCGGCGGATCGGGCGTCGTGCGCCTGGTGCGCGGCGACAAGAACACCCGCTCGATCCTCGATCTGCTCACCCGCGAAGGCCGCATCACCATCACCGCGCAGACGTACATCCCGAACGTGACGCAGGGCGATCGTCGCGTGCTGCTGATCGACGGCGTCGCGCGCGGAGTGATCAACCGCCGTCCTTCGCCCGACGATCTGCGCTCCAACATGCACGTCGGCGGCACCGCCGAGCCGTCCGCCCTCACGCCCCGCGATCACGAGATCGCCTCGCGCATCGGCCCCACGCTGCGCGCGCTCGGCATGCCGTTCGTCGGCATCGACGTCATCGACGGGCAGCTCACCGAGATCAACGTGACCAGCCCGACCGGCCTCCAGGAGCTCGCCCGCTTCGACGGTTTGCACCTCGAAAAAGAGCTGATCGACTGGGTCGAGGCCCGCTCGCGCCAGCTGCGAGGCGCCGCGTGAACGAAGGAATGCAGGCACTCGTGTCCACGCTCGACGCGGAGGTGCTGCAGAAGATCGAGTCGATCGTCGAGCCGCTGATCACCCCCGAGCGCATCGCCCGCCTCGACACCGCACTGGCCACGCGATCGCGCGAGGTCGTGATGGTGCTCGAGGATCTGCTGAACGAGCACAACGGGGCCGCCGTGCTGCGGACCGCGGAGGCCTTCGGCTTCTTCGAGGTGCACGTGATGGAGCCCGAGCCGGGGCGGTTCAAGGTCAACCGGCGCATCTCGAAGGGCACGCAGAAGTGGCTCGATCTGCACCGCCACGTCAGCACCGCCGACGCCTGCGCTCACCTCAAGGCGCGCGGCTACGCGGTCTGGGTGTCGGCGCTGCAGGGCGACGCGGTCGACGTGCACGACATCCCGATCGACCGGCCGATCGCGCTGTTGTTCGGCAACGAGCTCAACGGGGTCAGCGCGGAAGCCCTCGCTCGAGCCGACGGGTGCTTTCGCATCCCGATGAGCGGGTTCGTGGAGAGCTTCAACATCTCGGTCGCGGCGGCGATCAGCCTCTACGACGTCTCGCTGCGGATGCGATCCCGGGGCGGCCCACGCCCGCTGGATCCGCTCGATGCGCGCCAGGTGCGGACCGCCTGGCTGGCGCGCGCGGCCAAGTCCGCGGCCGACGTGCTGGAGCGCGCGGGGTTGCCACTGCCGGTGCTGCACCGGGAGACCTTTCTGGACGAGGCCCTGCGCCACGCAGGGTCCGAGGAACGTGCCGAGGTCGCGTAGCGACCGTCAACGGCGTCGAAACTACCGCCGACGACCCCCCGGTGATAAGTCTGGCGTGAGGTGGCGGACGACCTCTATGCCCTGCTCGGCGTGGCCCGCGGCGCGACTCCCGACGAGATCAAGCGGGCGTATCGCGACATGGCGCGCCGCTATCATCCCGACAAGGCACCCAACGACGAGAACGCCGCGCACATCTTCGCAGCTGCGGCCGATGCGTGGCGGGTGCTCGGCGATCCCGAGCTGAAGCAGCGCTACGACGCCTACGGCCTGGCCGCGAATCGCGCGGCCGTCGAGGAGTCGCCGGCGGACATCTTCGAGGAGATCTTCGGCAGCAAGCGCGGCGATCGGCCCCGCCCCCAGCGCGCGTCCGAGCCGCCGAGACCGAAGGACCGCCCCCGCGAGCCCGAGCCGAAGAAGAACCCGTCCGAGCGCGGCGAGGATCTGCGCTATCGCCTGGAAGTGGACTTCGGCGAAGCGGTGTTCGGCACCGAGCGCACGATCAGCGTGAACCGCCGCCACCGCTGCGGGAGCTGCCACGGCAGCGGCGCACAGCCGGGATCGTCGCCGGTCAACTGCCCGACCTGCCAAGGCAGCGGCCACCAGCGCACGCAGCAAGGCTTCTTCGCCTCGACCAAGACCTGCGAGCAGTGCGGCGGCGCCGGCCGGGTGATCGACGATCCCTGCCGCACCTGCCGCGGCACGGGCGAGACGCGCCAGGCCCGCACGCTCTCGGTGCGCGTGCCCGGCGGCGTCGATCAGGGCACCCGTCTCAAGGTCGCCAACGAAGGCGAGCCCGGCCGAAACGGCGGCGGACCGGGCGATCTTTTCGTGGTCATCGAGGTCAAGAAGCACCCGTTTCTCGAGCGCGAGGGGCAGGACGTCTCGGCCGAGATCCCGATCCGCTTCGCGCAGGCGGCCCTGGGCGCGACCATCGAGGTCCCGACCCTGGAAGGGGTGGTGCGCATGCGGGTGCCACCGGGCTCCCAGTCCGGGCGGGTGTTCCGCCTCAAGGGCAAAGGCCTGCCCGGTCCAGACGGCAAAACAAGGGGTGATCAGCGGGTCCGCATCCTCGTCGACGTGCCCGATCAGCTCGGCGCCGACGAGCGCCGCTTGCTCGAGGAGTACGACGCCCAGGACGTCGCGCGCGGCGGAAGCCCTCGCGCAAAAGAGTACGCCGACCGCCTCGCCGTCCTCGAGTCGCCCGACTCGGATTGACGCCGGTCCAGGTTCGGGGATACTCGCGGCGATATGACCCAGCACGTCGAGCTGCTGAAGAAAGTCCCACTGTTCGAGAACGTCGACGACGGCGAGCTCGGCAGCATCTCTCAGATGCTGGTGGAGAAGAGCTTCACCAAGGACGCGACCATCGTCGCCAAGGACGAGACCGGCGACGCGATGTACATCATCGCGCGCGGACGCGTGAAGGTGGTGATGCCCGGTGACGGAGGGCGCGAGGTCATCCTCAACATCCTCAAAGCCGGCGACTTCTTCGGCGAGATGGCCCTCGTGGAGGCCAGCCAGCGCTCGGCCGACGTGATCGCTGCCGAGGACACCAAGGTGCTGGTCCTCAAGCGCGATGTCTTCGTCGACCACGTGCTCAAGAACCCGAAGGTCGCGCTCAACATCATGGCCGAGCTCTCGCGCCGCCTGCGCCGCGCCGACGAGCTGATCAGCGATCTCGCGCTCCTCGACGTGGGCGCGCGCATCTCGCGCATCATCACCGAGATGGGCCAGCGCGACGGCGTCGACACCGAGGAAGGTCGCCTCATACGCGAGCGCCCGACCCAGCAGGACATCGCGTCGATGATCGGCACGAGCCGCGAGACGGTGAGCCGCATGCTCTCGGATTGGCAGCGCGCCGGCCTCATCGAGATGCGCGGTCGCGAGCTGCTTCTGAAGTACAAATTCACGAACCAGCAGCCGCGTTAGGGTCCGTGGCGAAATAAGCGGATCGAGTTGGGCGTCGAGGCGCTCGGCTGGCAAGGCGCGCCGTCCGAAGGGATACTCTTTGTCTCTCGAGGCGGCGCAACGCCGCCAGGCGAGATGCATCGGCGGCCAAATCGGCCCGGTTATTTTGCGGCGGGCACTTAGGACTATTTTCGTCCTCCGGTAGGTTAGCTTTGCTCCGATGCGCCGTTCGTTCATCGCAGGGCTCGCCGTCGTAGCCCTCCTGATCGCGGCCTACCTCTTCTGGCCGGCATCCCCCGAAAACCCGATCGAAGCACCGCCGGCGGCCGCTGTTCTGCTCCCTCCGGTGCTCGAGCGCGCCCTCGCGTCCACCGAGCCGACGCCGAGCCTCGCTGCCAAGCCGCGATCCAGCACCACCGCGCCCACCACGACGCTCTTCGGCTTCGTGCGCGACGAGGAGGCCCGCCCGATCTCGAACGCCACCGTTCGCGCGCTGCCGAAGCGCCGCGGCGAGGCCCTGGTCGCGCAGACTGGCGCCGACGGCGAGTACGTGCTGCTGAGCGTCCCGGTCGCGCTCGACGACATCGAGGTCAGCGCCACCGGCTACAGGACCTCGACCATCGCCGCGTCGGGCCTGACCTCGCCGCGCGCGCGTCTCGACTTCTTGCTCGCGGCCGCGCCCGGGATCCGCGGCCAGGTGCGCTGCTCCGGCGATCCGGCGGTCGGCGCGCGCGTGTTCGCCCGCGTGAAGGGGCAGCGCCGCCACGGCCGCGGCCTCGTGGGCACCGGGAAAACAGGCCCTGATGGGCGGTTCCTCATCGAGCTCGAGGAGGGCCTGCCCGACGCGCCCATCGAGGTCGGCGCGTGGAGCGGCACGTGCGGCGAGGGCACGGTCGACTACGACGGCGCGCCGGTCGCGATCGAGCTCGAGGGCGGCGGCACCGTCAGCGGTCAGGTGGTCGACGCGAAGACCAAGCGACCGATCCCGTCGTTCTGGATCTCCGCGACCAGCCTCTTGCGCGATGCGGGCGGTCCGCCTGCGGTCGCCGTGGACGACGAGCGCGGCGCGTTCACGCTCGGCCCGCTCGCGCCCGGCCCGCAGCGGATCTACGTCGCGGGCAGCGGATATCAGCCGGCTTCCCGCGAGCTCACCGTGCGTCCCAACGAGACCGCCAGCGACGTGGTGATCGAGCTGTCGCGATCCACCGAGCTCCGCGGCCGCGTCGTCGACGCGCGCACCGGCCGCCCGATCGAAGGCGCGAGCGTGGTGCCTGCGGAGTGGACCGCCGAGGTGCTCTCGGACGCGGTCGGCGCGATCACCGGGACCGACGGCCGCTACGTGCTGACGACGCTGCCTGACAAGCGAACCTCGGTCACCGCCACCGCGCGCGGCTATCGCTCGCTGATGCACGGCGGCGTGAACGGCCGCTCGACCAAGCCGACCACGCTCGATTTCGCGCTCACGCCGATCGACGGCGCGGCGGGGGAGGGCGACGCGAACGAGCTGGTCGGCATCGGCGCGCAGCTGCGCATGACCGACGTCGGCGTCGAGGTCGCGGGGCTGGTCCCGCGCGGGCCGGCCGAATCCAAGCTCCAGGTCGGCGACGTCATCGTGCAGGTCGACGATCAGATGGTGAAGGACATCGACCTCGGAGACGTCGTGCAGGCGATCCGCGGAGAGGCGGGGACCGATGTCGTGGTCTGGGTGCAGCGGGCCGGCGCGCGCGAGCCGCAGCGCGTGAGCTTCGAGCGCGCTCGCGTGAGCTTCTCTTCGCCGCGAAACTAATTACTTCGGGGTCGGCATCGCATGCGCCGTGACGAAGCTCGGTTGCAGCTTCTTCTCCGAGTCTTTCGTCCCGATCTGGAACCGCTCCTCGTCGCGCCCCGACTCCGGTGACGCCACGGTGAGCACGCGATCCACGCCCAGCACGAGATCGACCATCACCTTGGCCTCGCCCGCCTTCGCCTCCGGGATGTGCCCGTAGACGACCGTGCCGAGATAGTCGGTGTTCAGGATGTCCTCGTGGTCGCCCTGGAAGAGGTCGACCTCGAGCACGCGCTGGTTGTCGCGCACGGTCGGGATCATCACGCGCCGGGTGATCGGCAGCCGCGAGTCCTTGTCGATGATCTTCATGAACCGGCCGTCGGACAGCGCGATCCCGATCGGCTCCTTCAGGACGCCGACCTGGGCTTGGGCCTCGCGGCGCAGCGAGTCGCCGAGCAGCGACGCGCCGAGCGCGATCACCTCCTCGGGCGGCAGCGTCGATCGCGGCTCCTTGCCGAAGACCTGCGTGATGCGCTGCTTCAGCAGCGGAAGACGCGTTCCGCCGCCGACGAAGATCACGTCGTCGACATCCGACGGCGCCAATCCGCGCTCGGCCAGCACGTGTTTGGTCAGCGTCACCACGCGCTCGACGACGTCGGACGCGAGCTTGTCGACCGTGTCTTGATTGAGACGCAGCGGCCCGATCTCGGCCTTGGTGCCCTTCGGCGCGACGTTCAGCGGGATCTGCAGATCGACCGCCTTGAACTTCGACAGCTCGCGTTTGGCCTGCTCCGCCGCGGTCCGCACCTTGGTGAGCAGCGCGGGCTCGGTCGAGAGGTCCTTCCCGAACTTCTTTTTGATGTTGGTGAGGATCCAGTCGACGATCCGCGCGTCGATCACCAGGCCGCCGAGGTACGCGTCGCCGCCGGTCGCGACCACGTCGAACACGTTGCCGGTGATCTCCATGACCGACACGTCGAGGCGGATGCCGCCCATGTCGAGGATGACGATCCGCGCGTCGCCACCCTTGTTGAAGCCGTAGGCGAGGGCGACCGCGGTGGGCTCGTGGACCAGCTTGATCGCGTCGAGCCCGGCGCGCTTGGCCGCCTCGCGCACCGCCGCCTTCTGTCCGTCGTTGAAGTAGGCCGGCACCGCGATGACGCAGTGGGCGACCTTCTCCTTGAGGTGGGCCTCGGCCAGCGCCTTGATCTGTGTGAGGAGCACGCTCGCCACCTCGACCGGCGTGATCAGCTTCCCGTCGACGTTCACCGCGACGTCCTGGTCGGCGCCCTCGGCGATCTTGAAGCCGACCCGCTGGGCCAGATCTTTCACCGCCTGCGAGGTCGTTTTGCGGCCGAGGAGCCGCTTCACGCCGGTGATGGTGCGATCGGGCGCGGTGGTGAGCATCTCCTGGGCAGCGCGGCCCACGACCGGCTCTTTTCCCGTGCGATACCCGACCACGGCGGGCAGGGCGGTGGCCCCCCGCTCGCCCGGGATGACCTGGGGTGGCTGGCCATTCTGCGCGACGTACGCCGCGACGACCGAGGTCATGCCCAAGTCGATGCCGATGATCGGGTCGCTCGCGCGCAGGGTCTCGGGCTTCTTCGGGCCGGGGGCCATGATCGCGCGCAGTATAGCGATAATTCTGCGCCGTGCTAGGTTGGCCCGATGTCGGCCGTCATGGGCTGGGTGCGGATGCCGTTCGAGCGGATCGGCACCAGCGTCATCGGCTTCTTCACCGAGGCGGGAGAGGTCGCCATCCTCGCGGGCCAGGCGGCCATGTGGGCGGTCCGGCCGCCCTACCGCATCAAGAACCTCTTCGCGCAGGCTGATTTCGTCGGCGTCGGCTCGCTGTTCATCGTGCTCCTCACCGGCCTTTTCACCGGCCTGGTGTTCGCGCTCCAGTCGAGCTTCGCGTTCGCCAAGTTCAACGCCGAGTCCCTGGTGGGCGCGACGGTGGTGATCGCGCTCTGCCGCGAACTGGCACCGGTGCTCACCGGCTTGATGGTCGCGGGGCGCGCCGGATCCGCCATCGCCACCGAGCTCGGCACCATGCGTGTCACCGAGCAGATCGACGCGCTCGAGGCGCTGGCCGTGTCACCGGTGCAATACCTGGTCGTCCCGCGCGTCCTGGCGCTGATCTTCACCATGCCGCTCCTGTGCATGCTGTTCGACTATCTCGGCTTCCTCGGCGCGTTCATCGTCTCGGTCTACCAAGCGGGCATCAACGAGGGCACGTTCATGGGCCGCATCCACCGCCTGGTCACGCTCTCCGATCTCGTCGGCGGCCTCTTCAAAGCCTCGGTGTTCGGCGCGGTGATCGGGCTGGTCGGCTGCCACAAGGGCATGCGCGCGAGCGGCGGATCGAAGGGCGTCGGCATGGCCGCGACGTCGACCGTCGTGACGTGCTCGGTGTCGATCCTGATCGTCGACTACTTCCTGACCACGTTCCTGATCATGATCGGGTTCGGATGAGCGAAGAACCTGCGATCCGTGTCGTCGATCTCTACAAGAGCTTCGGCGAAAAGCCGGTCCTGAAGGGCGTCAACATCGACTTCCCGAAGGGCACCACCACGGTGATCCTCGGCGGATCCGGCTCCGGCAAATCGGTGCTGATGAAGCACCTGATCGGCCTGCTCAAGCCCACCAGCGGCAAGATCATCGTCGAGGGCCAGGATCTCTCCGAGCTCTCGAACAGCGCGCTCAACACCTTTCGCATGCGCTTCGGGATGGTGTTCCAGTGGGCCGCGCTCTTCGACTCGATGACCGTCGGCGAGAACGTCGCGTTCCCGCTGCACGAGCACCGAAAGGACATGACCGAGGCGCAGATCGCGCAGGCGGTGCACGACAAGCTCTCGATGTTCGGCATCGGCGGTACCGAGAAGATGTTCCCCGCCGACCTCTCGGGCGGCATGCGCAAGCGCGTTGGCCTGGCCCGCGCGATCGTGCTCGGCCCGCGCATCGTGCTCTACGATGAGCCGACGACCGGCCTCGATCCGATCACCACCAACTACGTCGACGAGATGATCCTGCAGGCCAAGACCAGCCTCGGCGTCACCAGCGTGGTCATCAGCCACGACATCGGCTCGGCGTTCAACGTCGCCGACTACATCGCGTTCCTCTACGACGGCGAGATCGTCGCGTACGGACCGCCCGAGACGGTGCGTGCGTCGAAGCACGAGTTCGTCGCGAAGTTCCTTTCCACTTGGTTCAAGAAGAATTAGGGATCATCCGTTGGCCTCCGCCAAGCAGCTCATCACCCCGGTCAAGGTGGGTGTCTTCGTGGTCGCGTCGATCGCGAGCTTCGCCGTGTTCTTGCAGATCGTCTCGACCTCGGGCGTCGACGTCGGCGACTCCTACGTGGTCCACGCCTACTTCGACGACGTGCTGGGCCTGGAGAAGAAGTCGCCGGTGCAGGTGGCGGGCATCGACATCGGCGCGATCGACGACATCGTGCTCGATCAGACCAAGGGCAAAGCCAAGCTCAGCATCCGCGTGCGCAAGGCCGTGCGGCTGCACAAGAACGCCAAGATCTCGAAGATCTCGATCTCGCTGCTCGGTGACTTCAAGCTCGCGGTGAACCCGGGCGGCCCGCCGTCACCCGAGCTGAAGGACGGCGACTTCATCGAGGACGTCAGCAGCACCTCGGACACCGAGCAGATCATCGCCGAGGTAAAGAAGGTGACCACCGCGATCTCCGCGCTGGTGGCCGGCGTCGACGGGCAGCCCGCGCCGCTCGAAGCGATCGTGCGCGACGTACAGGGCTCGGCCGCCGCCGCGCGCAAGGTGATCGAGGCGGTGAACAGCAACATCGACAACAACGTCGTCAAGCTCGATCACATCCTCGGCAACATCGACAAGTTCACCCGCGATCTGTCCAACATCTCCGACGGCAAGGAGAAGGACATCAACGCGATCACCGCCGACGCCCGCGAGATCGCCCGCGCGCTGCGCGTCACCTCGCAGAGCCTCGAGCAGATCATCGCCGGCCAGAACCAGGGCGATCTGCAGGCCTCGGTGAAGTCGCTGAAGGAGACGCTCGACAACATGAACCGCGCGCTCGAGAAGGTCGGCTCGATCGCCACCAAGATCGACGATGGCACGGGCACGGTGGGCGCGCTGATCAACGATCGCGAGCTGCACGACGACGTCGCCGAGGCGGTCGAGAACGCGGGCGAGATCATCGGCGGCGTGGCGCGCCTCCAGACCTGGGTGAACCTGCGCAGCGAGTTCCAGTTCCGCGCCGGCGCGGCGAAGAACTATCTCCAGATCCAGCTGCGTCCCAAGGAGGACAGCTACTATCTCATCGAGATCGTCGACGACCCGCGCGGCGTGCGCGAGACGGTGATCACCGACGTCGAGACCACCTCACCTGAGCCGGGCCGCGACTTCCAGTACCGCGAGCGCCGGTCCACCACGGTCGACGGCCTCAAGTTCTCGATCCAGTTCGCCAAGCGCTTCTACTGGCTGGTGCTGCGCTTCGGCATCATCGAGAACACCGGCGGCATCGGCGCAAATGCCTACTTCTTCGACGATCGCTTGGAGCTGTTGATCGACATCAACCAGTTCTCTGAAGAGACCCGCCTGCCGCGCTTCAAGGCCCTCGCGGCGGTCGAGCTGATCCCGCACGTCTACCTGACGGGCGGCATCGACGACTTCCTCAACCCGGGCACGACCGACTTCTTCGTCGGCGGCGGCGTGCGGTTCAACGACGACGATCTCAAGTATCTCCTGTTCAGCGTCGGCGGCGCGGTTCCGAGCGGAAAGTAGAAAGGTGGATCCAGGGTGCGCGGCGTGATATCCAAGGATCCGCCGTGATTTGTCGCTTGTTTCTCGGGGCGGTGCTCCTCCTGGCTCCTGCTTGCGCCAAGGAGGTCGTCGCGCACCAGCAGACCGAAGGAAACGCGAACCGCATCCTCGACCTGCTCAACAAGGAAGGCATCACCGCCGCCAAGATCAAGGACGAGAAGTCGCGCGACCTGCGCTTCGACATCTCGGTACCCAAGGACGACGAAGCGAAGACGTACAGCATCATGGTCCGGTACAACCTGCCGGAGACCACGCGGCCGGGAACGCAAGAGCTGTTCGGTGAGGGTGGCCTGATCCCGACCTCGGAAGAGCAGCGCGCCAAGCGCGAGATCGGCATCGGAGGTGACATCGTCAACAGCTTGCGCCGCATCCCGCGGGTCGTGGAGGCGAGCGCGCTGGTTTCGATCCCCGACGACAACCCGCTGCGCGACGTGAACGAGGCGAAGCCGAAGCCGAAGGCGGCGGTGATCGTCAGCTTTCTCCCCGACGAAAAGGGCAACTCACCGATCAGCACGGAAGACATCCAGAAGTACGTGCAGGCCTCGCTCCCCGAGCTGCGCTCGACCGAGGTCGCGGTGCAGCTGGTGCCGATCACCGATCGCAGCAACCAGGTCGGCCTCTCGGACCTCATCCCCGGCGTGCCCGGCGGCGGGACGATGCTCAACGCCTGCGAGAAGACCACCGTCATCGGCATCGACGTCTGCGCCGACGCCAAGAAGAAGATGCTGACCGGCCTCGTGTTCGTGGTCGTCGGCGCCGGCATCCTGGCCGGCCTGGTGATGATCTCGGTGCTCCGTGCGATGCGCTACCGCAAGGACCTCACGCGCCTCACCGCTCAGGTCGCGCAGCTCAAGCCGCGCGACAAAGACAAGTAAGCAGCCCTGATGGTCTCTCCGGGGCGAGGCGGCTACGCCAACATCTTCTATCCGCTCTCCCCGCGGCTCACGGTGCTGCTCGGCACCATCTTCACGCAGGGCGGCGAAGAAGATCTTTACATCGCCGACTATCTCAACGACGAGGACTCGTTCCTCCTCAAGGAGCGCGCGCAGGTCCTCATCGAGCTCGATGGGCAGAAGCGCGCGGCGATCGTCGCAGCCGAGCTGCGCCGGCAGTTCCAGTTCCGCGGCTTGCTCGGCCTCGATCAGGTCGACCCGACCTGGATCCTCTCCGCGCTCAAGGGTGAGCAGCCGGTGACGATCGGCATCGTGCTCAGCCAGCTCTCGGCCTCGACGCGGGCGCGCATTCTCAGCCAGCTCCCGCAGCCGGTGCGCGATCGCGTGCCCACCCGCGAAGATCTCAAGACCACGCGCCTGGAAGTGATGCGCGCGGTGCGCCAGATCTTCGAGGCGAAGTTCGCGGGCATGCCGGTGCCGCCCACCGAGCCGACCAACTTCTATTTCAAGGACATCGTCCACCTCGAGGGGCGAGAGATCATGCAGCTGGTGCGCGCGCTCGGCCTGGAAGAGCTCGGCGCGGCGTTCTTCACGGTCGGCCGGCGAAAGCTCGCCGAGCTGTGCACGCGGCTCGGTCGCGAGGCGGCCGAGGAGCTGATCGCGGCGGTGAAGTCGACCGAGGACCGCGACGCGATGGATCTGAAGGACTCGAACACCTTCCTCCAGCGCATGGTGCTGGGTCTCAAGCTCGACGAGGCGCGCGGCGTCTCACCCGAAGAGGCGAAGGAGCGGTTCCAGCGCGAGCTGTTCCAGAAGGCCGGGCTCCTCCGCCTCGCCAAGGCGATGCGCGCCGAGCGGCCGTCGTTCGTCCTGCAGGTCGCGCAGCGCTTGCCGCGCACGCACGGGCGGCTGCTGCAGAGCTACGTCGCGAAGATCGACGAGATGTACGAGACCGACGACGTGAAGCTGCGACGCATCCAGGACCTCATCCTGCAGCGCATCGAGAAGCTCGCGGCGCGCGGCAAGGTCAGCCCGGTCTATCTCAAGTTCACGTTCTGCTACTGGGGCGACGGCGAGCCGCCCCCCGAAGCGTAGTGCCTGCGTTCTGAAGTCCGTTCCGCGTTCCGCGAAGGGATCGCGGCCGCTGGCAAGGCGGGCCACCGAAGGCATACTCTGCGTCTGTTGAGGTGGTCCAACGAAGGCAGGGGCCGCGAGACCGAGCGAAACGCGGAACAGACTTCGGAACGCAGGCACTAATGAGGCCATACAAGCGCGCCAAACGCTGGATCGTCTTCCAGCTCCTGCGCGCGATCATCTTCGTCGTCGGACGTCTCCCCGAGCGCATCGCGCGCGCCGTAGGGGGGCTGATCGGCGTTACCGCGCACACCTTCGCGGGCAAGGATCGCCGCCGCGCAAAGGCGCAGATGATGCGCGCGCTCAACCGATCCAACACCCGCGGCGTGTTCGCGCACCTCGGCCAGATGGTGGTCGAGCTGGCGATCCTCGCGCGCTATCCGGACAAGGTCGACGACTGGATCGAGCTCCCGGAAGCGGCGAAAAACACGCTCGCTGGCGCGCTGAGCGCGGGCAAAGGCGCGATCGCGATCAGCGCGCACCTCGGCAACTGGGAGCTCCTCCCGCGACGCCTCTCGCGCGCCGGGTTCCCGATCTTCACCGCGGCCCGACAGAACGCCAACGTGTACCTCGACGGCTGGATCGTCGATCAGCGCGCGAAGCAAGGCATCACCACCGTCCACCGCGGCGGCGGCACGACCGCCGCGCGCGAGATCCTCGGCGCGCTGAAGAAGGGCGCGATCTTCGCGCTCCTGATCGATCAGGACACCAAGGTCGAGTCGGTGCTGGTCCGCTTCTTCGGCCGCCGCGCCTCGACCCCGGTCGGCGCCGCCGAGCTCGCATTGCGGAGCAAGCTCCCGGTGCTCGCGGGCTTCATCCGCCGCACGAAGGACAATCGCCACGTCATCCACATCGAGCGCATCCAGGTCCTCCCCGGCGACGATCCCACCAGCCTCACGGCGCGCATCACCGGCGTCATCGAGCGCGAGATCAAGAAGTCGCCGGAGCAGTGGGTCTGGTTCCACCGACGGTGGAGACGATCGCCGGACGCGGACGAGAGCTCCTGAGCTTGACCGTGCGCCAGCGATCCGGCCTTCTACGGAAGCGTGCGACTGCTCCTCTTGATCGCCCTCGCCGGCATCACCGCGCCGGAGAAGAAGCTGGACAACCGCCCCGTCGAGATGACCGCCAAGGGCGGCCTGTGGGTCGATCTCAAGAAGCAAACCGGCATCGCGAAGGGTGATGTCGTCGTGCGCCGCGATGACGTCACCGTCTGCTGCGATCGAGCCGAGGCGACGTTCATGAAGAACGAGGTCCAGCGCGTCGAGTGCACCGGCAACGTCGTCATCGTGCGCCCCGACGGCACGCGTGCGCACGCCGACAAGGCGGTGTTCGAGGCGTCGACCGACACCGTCACGCTCACCGGCAAGGCGCGCGTCACGTCGACCGCGGCCGATCTCGAGGGCGAGTCGATCGTCTACGACATCGCCACCGACAAGCTGGAGGTGCAGGGCAGCAAGGCGCGCTTCCGCTACAAGCCCGAAGCAGAGGCGGCCGAAAAAGGGCGCCCCTGTCCGCCCCCGTCATGATCGAGCCCGATCTCGCCCCCGGTGGGCTCCAGGCCGAGAGCCTCGTGAAGGCGTACCGCGGGCGCCGCGTCGTCGATCAGGTCTCCTTTCGCGTGAACCCCGGCGAGGTGGTCGGCCTGCTCGGCCCGAACGGCGCGGGAAAATCGACGTCGTTCAACATGGTGGTCGGGCTCGTGCGACCCGATGCGGGCCGCGTGAAGCTCGGCGCGCAGGAGCTGCACGAGAGGCCGATGCACGCCCGCGCGCGCGCCGGCCTCGGCTACTTGCCGCAAGAGGCGTCGGTGTTCCGCCGGCTCTCGGTGCGCGACAACGTGCTCGCGGTGCTGGAGCTGCGCAAAGATCTCGGGCGCGCCGAGCGCAACCAGCGCGCCGATGCGCTGATCGAAGAGTTCGAGCTCACCCAGGTGAAGGACTCGCTCGGCGAGGAGCTCTCCGGCGGCGAGCGGCGGCGAACCGAGATCGCGCGCTGCCTGGCGATGGAGCCGAAGATCGTCCTGCTCGACGAGCCGTTCGCCGGCATCGACCCGATCGCGGTCGCGGACATCCAGGCATTGATCCGTCGGCTCGAATCGACTGGGCTCGGAGTCCTGGTCACTGACCACAACGTTCGTGAGACGCTGGGCATCTGCCGGCGCGCGTACATCCTCGTGGCGGGTCGAGTCCTGGAGCACGGAGACGCCGAAAGCCTCGCCTCCAGCGACGCCGCGCGGGCCGCCTATCTGGGTGATCAGTTCCGCTTGTGAGCCGCCCGAAAGGCCGCCAAGTCAAGGCGGGAAAAGTGCGTGCCATGGGACAAAATGCACCCATTCTTGGGCTTTGATCGGACCCCATGGCGTTGTATAGGTATCGAGCATGTCACTCGAGCTCAGGCAGTCCATCGGTCTCAAGCTCTCGCAGCAGCTCGTCATGACCCCCCAGCTGCAGCAGGCGATCCGCCTGCTCCAGCTCAATCGCCTGGAGCTCATCGACGCCATCCACGCCGAGATGGAACAGAACCCGGTGCTGGAGGAGGAGCTCCGCCAGGACGAGGACGCACACGGGGAAGAGGCCAAGCTGTCCGGTGAAGAGCCTGTCAAGATGGACCCGGTCACCGAGCCGGACAAGGCGCAAGAGGTCGCGGGCGACAGCACCACCGCCAACGGCGAGATCGACTGGGAGCAGTGGCTCGACTCGTACAACTCGTCGGCGCCGCTGCCCGGCGGCATCAAGCGCGACGCCGAAGACCTCCCCACCCTCGAGCAGACGCTCACCAAGGCCGAGACGCTCTTCGATCACCTCACCTGGCAGCTCTCGGTCAGCAACATGGTCGAGGACGATCTCAAGATCGCCTACGAGATCATCGGCAGCCTCGACGAGAAGGGCTTCTTGCCCGGCGATCAGCCGCTCGAGGACATCGCGATCCGCCTCACGCAGCGCGAGGTCGGCGAGCACGCTGCGCTGAGGAAGCCCGGTGCGCCGACGATCTTTCGGGTCGAGCACGTCGAGCGCGTGCTGTCGCGCGTGCAGGAGCTCGATCCGATCGGCATCGCGGCGCGCACGCTGGAAGAGTGCTTGCTGCTCCAGCTCGACAACCTCGGCGTGAAGCACCCGCTGGTCGAGCGCATGATCCGCGAGTTCATGCCCGACCTCGAGAAGCGCAACTTCGCGGCGATCGCCAAGAAGGCCGAGGTCACGATCGAGGAGGTCGGCGAGGCGGTGAAGCTGATCCAGACGCTGGATCCGCGGCCCGCGCGCAACTTCGGCGAAGAGAAGTCGATCTACATCACGCCGGACATCTACGTGCACAAGGTCGGCGACGAGTACGTCATCGTCTCGAACGAAGACGGCATGCCGATGCTGAAGATCAGCAAGTACTATCGCGCTGCGCTCAGCAACGGCATGAACCCCGAGGCCAAGGCGTACGTGAACGAGAAGCTGCGCTCGGCCAAGTGGCTGATCGAGTCGATCCAGCGGCGCCAGCGCACCATCTATCGCGTGATGGACTCGATCCTGAAGTTCCAGCGCGAGTTCTTCGACAAGGGCATCGACCACCTCAAGCCCCTGATCCTCCGCGACGTGGCCGACGACATCGGCATGCACGAGTCGACCATCTCGCGTGTCACGTCGAACAAGTACGTCCACACGCCGCGCGGCATCTTCGAGCTGAAGTACTTCTTCAACAGCTCGATCGGCCGAAACGATGGCGACGATGATGTGGCGAGCATCTCGGTGAAGAACCGGATCAAGCACATCATCGCAGAGGAAGACTCCAAGCAACCGCTGTCCGATCAGGCGATCGTCGAGCTTCTCGCGAAAGAGAAGATCGAGATCGCTCGGCGGACCGTGGCCAAGTATCGCGAGAGCCTCGGCATCCTGGCCTCGTCGAAGCGTCGCAAGATCGGCTGAAGAGGAGACGACAAGACATGAAGATTTCGGTCACGTTCCGGCACATGAGCTCGACGGACGCGCTGCGCGCGTACGTGGAGGAGAAGGTTGGCAAGGTCGCCAAGCTCCTCAACGACTCTTGCGAGGCGCACGTGGTGCTCTCGGTCGAGCGCCATCTGCATCAAGCGCATATCGAGCTCATCACTGGCGGCGCCTTCCGCATCCGCGCGGAGGAGCGGTCCGAAGACATGTACCAGTCGATCGACTTCGCGAGCGACAAGCTGGCCAAGCAGGTGAAGCGCTACCGCGAGAAGGTGCGCGACCACCGCGACGCACCGGTGCGCGGCCGCGAGCTGCCGCACCAGGTCTTCAGCATCCCGCCGAGCAACGGCAACGGTGCCGAGGACCACGTGAACGACAAGCCGCACGTCGTCCGCAGCGAGACGATCACCGCGCAGACCATGACCGTCGACGACGCGCTGATCCGCATGGATCTCGGTAACACCAACTTCCTGGTGTTCACCGACTCCAACACCCAGCACATCAGCGTGATGTATCGGAACGCCGACGGCAGCTACGGCCTCATCGAAGCCCGCGCGCCGTAAGCGCCCTCGGGGATCCACGCAGCACTTCCGCAGCAACGAACGCAGGTAGCGCAGCCCCGGGACTAGGAGTAGGGTCCGGCCGATGCGGATCGTCGACATCTTGTCGGAAGATCTCGTCATGCCGGACGTCGTCGGCACCGATCGCGACGCAGTGCTTGGCGAGGTCGTTCGACATGTCTCGTCCGTCCGCAAGGACGTGGACTCCGCCGTCGCGCTCAAGATCCTCGTCGATCGCGAGAAGATCGGCTCGACCGGCATCGGCCACGGCTTCGCCATCCCGCACGGCAAGCTCCCGCAGGTGAAGGGCATGGTCGCGTGCTTCTCGCGCAGCCGGCGCGGCGTGGAGTTCTGCTCGCTCGACGGCAAGCCGGTGCATCTCTTCCTCACGCTGCTCGCGCCCGAAGGGCAGGCCGGCGTGCACCTCAAGGCGCTGGCCCGCGCCTCGCGGCTGTTCAAGGACAACGACTTCCGCCAGCGCCTGCTCGGCAACGCCGGCGACGCGCACGACCTCTTCACGATCATCGCGGCCGAGGATGCACGGCTCTCGCGAGGGGAGTGATGGTCCAGATCCAGATCTCGGTCCGCGAGCTCCTCGAGGCGTTGCAGGAGCCGCTCGGCCTCGAGGTCGTTGCCGGCCGCGACGGCGGTGATCGTCCTATCCGAGCTGCGCGGATCCAGAAGCCGGGCCTCGCGCTCGCCGGCTACTCCGCGTTCGTCCACCCCGATCGCGTGCAGGTCCTCGGGCTCACCGAGATCAGCTACCTCGCCACGCTCGAGCCCGCCGCCCGCGAGCGAGCCGCCGGAACGCTCACCGCGCTCGGCCTCGCCTGCATCCTCGTCACCAAGGGTCTGGCGCCACCCAAGGAGCTGGTGGCGGCCTGCGATCGCACCCAGACGCCGCTGTTGCGCACGCAGATGGTCTCGTCCGAGGCGATCGATCGAGTCATCGCGTTCCTGCTCGACGGCCTGATGCCGCGCACCAGCGTGCACGGCGTGCTGATGGACGTCGGCGGCGTCGGCATCCTCATCGCCGGTGCCTCGGGCATCGGCAAGAGCGAGTGCGCGCTCGATCTGGTGCGCCGCGGCCACCGCCTGGTCGCCGACGACGTCGTCGAGATCCGCCGGCGCGGCAACGATCTGGTAGGCCAGGCGAGCGCGATGATCCGCGGCCTGGTCGAGATCCGCGGCCTCGGCATCCTCAACGTCTCGCAGCTCTACGGCGTCACCGCGATCCGCGAGCACAAGCGCATCGAGCTGCACATCGAGCTCGAGGAGTGGCGCAAGGAACGGCAGTACGACCGCACCGGCCTCGACGAGCGAAGGCACGAGATCCTCGGCGTCGGTCTGCGCTCGCTGCTCATGCCGGTGCGTCCGGGGCGCGACATCGCGACCCTGGTCGAGGTCGCGTCGCGCAACTTTTTGCTCCGCCTGCGCGGCCTCAACGCCGCGGAGGCCCTGAAGACGCGGATCGACGAGGAGATCTCGCACGCCAGCGCCTCCCGCGAGCGGGTCGAGGAGATGATCCCGCCGGACGACGATCCGACCGACACGGGCGACATTCCCAGCCTCCACCGCGCCGCCCACATCCCGGCTGTGCTCGATCACCTCGAAGACGAGCTAGAGTAGACCCGCGTATGAGGGTCGTCGTCGTCACCGGGGTCAGCGGATCCGGGAAGTCCGTCGCGCTTCGCGCGCTCGAGGACGCCGGCTTCTATTCGATCGACAACCTTCCGATCGTGCTCTTCGACAAGCTCCTCGAGCTGTCCGGCTACGGCAGCGGCGAGATCGAGAAGCTCGCGCTGGTGGTCGACACGCGCGACTGGACCAACCTCCGCCAGCTCCCGGCGCGCGTCGACAACGCGCGCGGCCAGGGCCACGAGGTCGAGGTGGTGTTCCTCGATGCGAGCAACGCCGCGCTCGAGCGGCGCTTCTCCGAGACCCGCCGCCGCCACCCGCTCGACACCGGCGGCGCCATGAAGGAGGCGAGCGGCGAGCCTGCGAGCGGCGAGGCGACGATCGTGCCAGGGCGCGCAGCGCCCGTTAGGGCAACCGTTCGCGAGGCGATCGAGGCGGAGCGCCAGCTGCTCGAGCCGCTGCGCGAGGCGGCCGACATCATCATCGACACCAGCGAGCTGTCGATCCACCAGCTCAAGCGCGAGCTCAACAAGATCGCCAGCGCCGCTGGGCTGGTGGTCCCGCTCGCGGTGACGCTGCGCAGCTTCGGGTTCAAGAACGGCGCGCCCACCGACGCGGATCTCTTGTTCGACGTGCGCTTCATCCCGAATCCATACTTCGTCGAGGCGCTGCGCCCGCTCACCGGCGAGGACGAGGCGTGCGCGACGTTCGTGCTCGAGCGCCCCGAGACGAAGGCGTTTCTCGATCACCTGATGCCGATGCTGCAGTTCCTGATTCCGCAGTACGAGCAGGAAGGTAAAGCGTACTTGACCATCGCGTTTGGCTGCACCGGAGGCCAACATCGCTCAGTAGCCATCGCACGTTACGTGTCGGATCAGCTCCGAGCGCAAGGTCGAATGGTCAGCACGCGGCACCGCGACATCAAGGTGGCAGCGCTCCGGGTCGATACGCCCCCGCGGTAGAGCGCGCGCCCTATATAGGTTACCATCCGCTGCCGTGATTGGTCTGGTGCTCGTGAGCCATGGCGGGCTCGCCCAATCGACGCTGGAGACCGCCAGCGAGATCGTGGGCCCGATAGAGCCCGCGGCCGCCTTGCCCATCCGCCGCCACGAGAGCCTGACCGACATCGAGGAGCACCTCCGCGACTGCATCCGCCGCGTCCAGCGAGGCCACGGTGTCCTGGTCCTGGCCGACATGTTCGGAGGCACGGCGTCCAACGTGGCGCTCCAGATCCACGGTGATCCGCGCAGCGTCCCGATCGAGGTCGTCACCGGCTTCAACCTGCCCATGGTGCTCAAGGCGAGCAGCCTCCTGCGCGGATCGATTGACCTCGCCGCCGCCGCTCAGATGGTCCGCATGCACGGCACCAAGAACGTGATCGTCGGCAGCGAGGCGCTGAAGGGCCGCGCAACATGACGCCTGCCCCAAGACATTTCCGGGTCGACCCGCGCCTGGTCCACGCCACCGTGATGAGCGTCTGGGTCCCGAACATCGGGGCCAAGGTGATCCTCATCGTCGACGGATCCGTGGCGGCCGATCCCAAGCGCCGCGCGATCCTCGAGCTCTCCGCGATGGGCGGCGCCGACGTGCGCTTCGCCAACGAGTCCGCGGCCGTCGAGATGCTGTCCCGCGTGCCCCCGCACGAGGTGGTGCTGGTGCTGTTCTCCGATCTCGAGTCCGCCGAGCGCGCGCGCGACGCGGGTCTCAAGATGCAGCGCCTGGTGATCGGCCACCTCCCCGAGGGTCACGGCCGCACGCCGCTGCATCCGTCGGTGTACATCGGGCCCGACGACATGGTCGTCATCCTGCGCATGGAGGGGGAGGGCGTCGACGTGCTGGTGCAGCCGCTGCCGTCGGACAAGGCGCAGCGGGCTCGCTCGCGATCGCCATCGATGGTCTCGGTCCCGCCGTCCTCGCCGCCGGCCTCCATCATGGCGTCCTCGATCGAGCGGCGGGCGATGAAGGTCGTGAACGCGCGCGGCCTGCATCTGCGCGCCGCGCACGCGCTGGCCCAGCTCGCCACCGGCATGGTGTGCGAGGTGACGCTCGGGCTCGACGGCGAGATCGTGAACGGCAAGAGCTTGCTCGGCATCGCGACGCTCGGCGCCACGTGCGGCGCGACGATCGAGGTCGAAGCCAGCGGGCCCGGCGCCGCGAGCGCGATCCTCGAGCTGGCGCGGCTCTTCGCCAGCGGCTTCGGTGAAGGAATCGAGGGCGAGTGACCGCCGAGACCTACCAGGGGCTCGGCGTCTGCCCGGGCTTCGCGTTCGGCCGCGTGCAGGTGGTCGATCGCCGCCGCGTCGCGGTGCCGCGTTATCACCTCAAGCCCGGCAAGGTCGAAGCCGAGCTTGATCGCTTCGAGCGCGCGGTGCTGGAGTCGGAGCAGCAGCTGGTCGAGCTGGTCGATCGCGCCGCGCGCACCGGCATGCGCGAGGTCGAGAGCCTGCTCGGCGCGCACGTCACGATCCTCCGCGACAAGGTGCTCCACGAGGCCACGCGCGAGCGCATCGTGCAGGACGCGGTGAACGCCGAGTGGGCGCTCTCGCTGGTGGTGCGCAAGATCCGCGAGCTGTTCGACGGCCTCGACGAGGACTACTTCAAGGAGCGGCGCGGCGACGTCGACGTGGTGGGCGATCGGCTGATGCGCAACCTGGTGGGCGCCGAGGTCGAGCTGCTCAACAACCTCTCTCCCGACGCGATCGTGGTGGCCTACGATCTCGCGCCGTCGGACACGGTCGCGCTCGCGCGCTACTCGGTGAAGGGCTTCGTCACCGAGACCGGCGGCCGCACTTCGCACATCGCGATCTTCGCGCGCTCGATGAACATCCCGGCGGTGCTGGGCGTGCACGGGATCGCCGAGCGCGTCGGCACCGGCGACAAGATCGTCGTCGACGGCGGACAGGGCACCGTCATCCTCCACCCCACGCCGGCTGCGCAGACGCGGTTCCGTGCGGCGCAGCGCCGGCGCGCGAAGGAAGAGCAGGCGCTGCTCGCCGATCGCCACCTGCCTGCCGAGAGCACCGACGGCACGCGGATCGATCTCTTCGGCAACATCGAGGTGGCGGAGGAGATCGAGTCGGTCCTGGCCCAGGGCGGGGAGGGCATCGGCCTCTATCGCACCGAGTTCATGGTCATCGAACGCCGCCGCATGCCGACGCTGAACGAGCAAGTGGCCGAGTACAAAAACGTCGTGCGCGCGCTGGAAGGCCGCACGATCACCATTCGCACCATCGACATCGGCGGCGACAAGTACGTGCGCGCACAGGACACCGCGCCGCGGACCGGCTCCGGCCAGAACCCGGCGCTCGGCCTGCGCGCCATTCGCACGTCGCTACAAGACGTCGCGGCGTTCCGCGATCAGCTGCGCGCGGTCCTGGAGGCGAGCGCCGAGGGCAAGGTCAAGCTGATGCTCCCGCTGATCACCCAGCTCGAGGAGGTGCGGCTGACCAAGGCGCTCCTCGAAGAGGTGAAGGCGGAGCTCAACACGCTCGGGATCCCGTACGATCCGAACCTGCCGGTGGGCGTGATGATCGAGACGCCTGCGGCGGTGATCATGTCCGACGTGATCGCGCGCGAGGTCGACTTCTTCTCGATCGGCACCAATGATCTCATCCAGTACTCGCTCGCCGTCGATCGCCGGAACGGTGACGTCGCGTACCTCTATCAGCCGGGCGCGCCGGCGATCGTACGCATGCTGATCCACACACTGAAGTCGGCCAAAGCAGCCGGCATCCCGGTGAGCGTGTGCGGAGAGATGGCGGCGGATCCGTTCCACGTCCCGCTCCTGCTCGGCATCGGCGTGCGCACGCTGTCGATGAACCCGCACGCGATCCCGATGGTGAAGCGGCTCATCCGCCGCGCCGCGGTGACCGACTGCGAGGCGCTGGTCGAACGCGCATCGCGGATGTCCACGGCGGGGGAGATCGAGACCGAGCTGGGTCGCTTCGCCGAGCAATGCGCGAACGCGCGCTAGTAGCTCTGCACAGTGAAGTTGATGGGTTGCGGGTGTCGAGGCGCTCGTCTGGCAAGGCGCGCCGTCCGACGGCATACTCTGCGTCTGTCGAGGCGGCGCAACGCCGCCAGGCGAGATGCATCGGCGGCCCCAACCCATCAATCTGGCTGTGCAGAGGTACTAGTTACTTCTTTTCTTCGGGCAGACCGGCCTTGAGGTAGCTCTCGGCGATCATCATCCCGCCCTTCGACTTGGCGTCGAATCCGACCAGCGTGCGATCGCGCGGATGCAGGATCCGCGCGCCCGCGAGGCGGCCTTCGGACTTCAGCACCTGGGTCAGATCGCGCAGCGCTTTTTCGCGCCGCTCCAGTGGCATCTTCAGCCAGCGATCCTCGTCGATCACGCCCATCCACTTGCCCTCGAAGAGGAACACCTCTTTCGACGGGAAGACGGCCGCGTACGTCGCGTTTTCGACCGAGACCATCGGCGCGAGCACCTCGCGCAGCGCGACGGTGACGATGATCAGCACGACGCCGAGCCCGATGCGGATGAGCGGCCACTTCCCCTGGCCGAGGAGGCCGCTGGTGAGGCCGTACCTGCGGAGGCGAGCTTCCTGGCGCGTCTCGCCGGGCTCGGGGCCGGAGTCCTTGGGTGGCTCGGGCGCCATCGAGTTGGCGGAGATGTGGCGTCCCGTCGGTCCGTGCGCGGCCTCGACCGGGAGCTTGGCCGCGGTCTCGTCCAGCTTCTGGCGCGCCGCGGGATCGAGCTTCCATTCGGGCTCGATGAAGTTGACGCCGCCGCGGGAGATCCAGCGCTTGAAGCGCTGCGCTGCGATGTAGACGTGTTTCTCCTCGACGCCGCGGATCTCCAGCACTGCGTCGTAGACCGGGCTGAAGTGGAACGTCTGCCCGTCGAAGAGGTCGTTCAGGCGGGAGCTGATGAAGTACGTCAGCTGCGGCGCCGACAGGAGCGATCCGACCTCGGTGCCCTTCAGGGCTCCGACCAGGTTGGCCACGAGGCCTTGCTGCACCGGCGTGAGCGCGTTGATCGGGACGATCGGCGCGGGCGTCGGCGGCGGGGGGGGCGTGGAGGGAGTTCTCTGGGCAGGCGGCAAAACTTGCAGCCCCTCCGGCGGATCGGTGTCGCGGGGCAGCATCGGCATGCGCACGTCGAACCCGAGGCCGCGCCCCGCCTGGCCGAGCTGCTCGAACAGCTCCGCGAGCGGCCCGGCGGGATACTGGTTGACCAGCGGCTCATACAGAAAAACCAGATCGAGCACGCCGTCGCGGCATAGCACCGCGTAGTTGCTCATCAGCTGCATGAAGAATGCGGACGGCTCGATCGCGCCAGCGAGCGGAGAGGTCTTCACGACCCCCGTGAGCGTGCTGCAGACGACCTTCTTGTCGGGCAAGGCCAAGGCACCGCACCTTAGACCGCTGCCCGAGGTGCCAGCAAGTTTGCGCGTTGACCGTTGCTCCTGGCTGGTGTTACGGACGCGCTTTCTGGGACGCGGGCTCACAGCCCTCCCGAGGAGTATCGACCCGTATGAGCCTCAAAGATTACCTGTTCACGTCCGAGTCCGTGTCCGAAGGACACCCCGACAAGATCAGTGACCAGATCTCGGACGCCGTTCTCGACGCCATGCTGGCGGGTGACCCTCGGTCGCGCGTCGCCGTCGAGACCATGTGCATGACCGGTATGGTCATCGTGGGCGGTGAGGTCACCTCCAAGTCCTACGTGGACATCCAAGAGCTGGTCCGCGGCGTCGTGAAGGACATCGGTTACCACGACTCCGAGATGGGCTTCGATTACCGCTCCTGCGGCATCATGAACGCCATCAACAAGCAGTCCCCCGACATCGCGATGGGCGTGGACAAGGCCGAGATGGGCGCGGGCGACCAGGGCATGATGTTCGGCTTCGCGGTCAACGAGACCCCCGAGCTGATGCCGATGCCGATCAGCTTCGCGCACGCGATGATGCGGCGCCTGACCGAGTTCCGTAAGGGCCCGAACGGCAAGTTCCTTCGCCCCGACTCGAAGGGCCAGGTCACCGTCCGCTACGAGAACAACAAGCCGGTCGAGATCCTCACCGTCGTCCTCTCGACCCAGCACGCGCCGGACGCCACGCAGGAGAAGATCCGCGAGGCGATGATCGAAGAGGTCATCAAGAAGGCGATGCCGGCCGAGATGCTCGGGAAGAACGTGGTCTACCACGTGAACCCCACGGGCCGCTTCGTGGTGGGTGGACCCCACGGCGACACTGGTCTGACCGGGCGCAAGATCATCGTCGACACCTACGGCGGCATGGGTCGCCACGGTGGCGGCGCGTTCTCCGGCAAGGATCCGTCGAAGGTCGATCGCTCGGCCGCCTACATGGGTCGCTACATCGCCAAGAACATCGTCGCGTCGGGCGCCGCCCACCGCGCCGAGGTCCAGCTCGCCTACGCCATCGGCGTCGCCGCGCCGGTCTCGGTGCTGGTCGACACCTTCGGAACCAACACGGTGGACGAGGGCAAGATCGCGGACGCCGTGAAGAAGGTGTTCCCGATGACGCCGCGCGGGATCATCGAGCACTTCGACCTCCAGCGGCCCATCTACCGGGCCACCGCCAGCGGCGGTCACTTCGGTCGCGCCGAGTTCCCCTGGGAGAAGACGGACAAGGCGGCTGAATTGACCTCGATCCTGGGCGTCAAAAAGGCGTGAATCGCGCTGCTTCGATGTGCGCGGTGGCCATCGCCGCGCTCGCTTGCAACCCCTCCGCGCCGGCGGAGGCCGGAACGCCGGCCGTCCGCATCCCGGTGCAGATCAGCACCGACAGCGGCGATCTCACGTTCCAGGCGGAGGTCGCGGACGCTCCCGACGAGCGCCAGCTCGGCCTGATGCACCGCACCCAGATGGGCGAGACCGAGTCGATGCTGTTCCTCTTCCCGAAGGAGCAGCAGCTCAGCTTCTGGATGCGGAACACGCTCATCCCGCTCGACATGATCTTCATCAAGGCCGACCGCACGATCCTGGGGATCGTCGAGAGCGCCACGCCGAAGACCGACAGCTCGCGCCGGGTGCCCGGTGACAGCCAGTTCGTGCTCGAGGTGAACGGCGGGACCTGCGCCAGGCTGGGGATCAAGGCTGGACAGAAGGTCGGCTTCTACGCGCCGATCCCCCGCACCTGATCAGCGCCGCTGCCACCAGATGAAGCGCGTGCGCGGCGCGCGCGACACCAGCGCGACCTTGTCGAGCGTGATGGCGTCCGGAAAGGCCGACGCGATGAGGTATCCGCCGCGACCATCGTCGACCGCCGCGGTGAAGATGCGGCGATCGGCGAGCGCGGGGCGGCTCGCCGCGTGCGCGGTGAGCGCGGCCAGCGGGACCGGCCCGCTCCAGTGCTCTTCCAGGAACGCCTGTTCGAAGCCCCCCGTGCCGAAGACGCCGCCTGCCCAGGGGACGAGCCGGGCCAGCCAGAAGCTGCCGCCCTGGTCGGGATCGTCGACGCGGATCCAGACGTCCGCGCGGCGCGGGTCGCGGACGAACCACTGCTCGCGTCCCTTGGCGAGATCGAGGTCGTGCGCCGTCGGCTCGGCGCGCGCGACGCCGGTCGTCACCTCGACCCGGGTGCCGTCGGGCGCCCGGTACCATGCGATCGCCGAGAGGTAGCCGTGCGGCAGCGCCTCGGGCCAAGGCACCGGCTCGGTCGTGATCTCGTCGCCGCGCAACCGCACCACGCTCTGGAGCGCTTTTTCCAGCGTCCCGACGCGGACCGGCATCGGCCCGACCACCACGCCCACCGCGATCGCCTCGTCGGAGGCGGTCCAGGTGACCTGCCCATAGCAGCGCAGCCGCGCGTCCAGGCCGTCGTAATTTCGCGGGTCGATCGAGCCCGTCAGCGGGTTCCAGCGCGCGCCCTCGCGCCGGACCAGCGAGCAGCTGGAGGTCACGGCCAGCAGCGCTTCGCCGTCGTCGGGCGCGCGCTCCAGGCTCACCAGCGTCCACGGTGAAGGCTCGATGATCCGCTCGAGCGCGCCGGTCGTGACGTCGAGCGATCCCACCGCGCCTCGCGGCCCGGCGATCCACACCGAGCGCGCATCGCGGACCACGCCGGGCCCCCACGGGCCGTCGAGCCGCATGAGATCGACCGGCGCGACCGCGTCGGTGGAGAGATCGAGCTTCTGGATCGCGGTGCTGACCGCGGTCGCGGTGATCACCAGCTGGCCGAGGAGCGCGACGCCCCCACCGATGTCGACCAGCACGGTCGCCGGGTTCGCCGTGTCGCGCGCGGGCTGGAGGTTGAAGTCGTTCGACTGATGGGCGTCGTTGATCCGCGCTCGAAAACAAGGCTCGCCGAGGTACGGCACGAGGCTCAGCCGCCGCGGTGGAGGCGTGCACGGGACGAACGCCTCCCCGGTCAAGCACAGCGGAGCCTCGCTGCTGATCACCCGCTCGTTCAGCGGACAGCTCGGCGCCGGCAGGACGAGCGGCGCCTCGGGCAGCCGGAGCAGGGAGCGCGGCTGGTCGAACAAGTAGAGCTCGGTGTTCGGCTCGAACGGCAGCGAGAACGGCGAGGCGCTCGCGTCGACGACCACCGCGCGGTGGCTCTCGCCGACCGCAGGGATCACGAAAACAACGGTCTTCGCAGCTCCGAAGTCGACCGGAGCATCGACGCCCGGTGCGCACGCGGTGAGCATCGCGAGCGCGGAGGCGATCCTCACGGGAGCGCCTCGAGCGCGCGGATCAGATCGTCGGCCAGCGCCTGGGCCTGCGGGCTCCCCAGATCATCGAGGAGCCACGACGCGCCGACGAACGCCGCGTGCTCGAAGAACGCGCGCCGCTCGGGCTCGCTCTTGCCGGACGCCCGGTGGATCGCGGTGAGCTTCGCCAGGCGCGCCTCGTCGACGCGGCGCACGATCAGCTGCACCGCGGGATCACGGGCGCCCCACGCGCGCATGGAGCGATCGACCCGCGGATCGCCAGCGAAGATGCGCGCCGAGTCGCCGTCGATCGCGCGCTCGGCCCAGTGCTCGACCAGCGCCGTCATGAACGCCGGGAGATCGCCGAAGTGAAAGGCGAACGAGCCGCGGTTCACGCCGAGGCGCGCCGCGAGGAGCTCGATCGTCACGGCCGCCTCGCCGCTCTTCGACAGCACCTCGATGCCCTCCTGGAGCCACTTGTCTCGGCCTGCGCGGGTCATCGGGCCGTCCGGCGCTGCCGCCACACGAAGCGGTACGAGGTGTTCATCGGCACGACGAAGGTGTCGGGGAAATCGCTGGCGATGACGTATCCGCCGTCGCCGTCGCTGGCGATGCGACCGAACGAGCGCAGGTCACCAAACTTGCGCCCGAGGCGCGTGCTCAGCGCGGCTTCGGTGGCGCCGCGCCAGTGCTCGTCGCTGAAGGCCTGCTCGTAGCCGCCGGTCGCGACGACGCCGTCGCGCCACGGCATCAGGCGCAGGATCGGGGTGGCGTACGATTCGTCGGGGTCTTTGATGAACCTCCAGTCCGATCCGAGGCGGGGATCGTGGATGAACCACAGCTTCGCGCTCTGCACGTCGATCGTCCCGTGCGCCAGCTCCGCGAACGCTAGGGCCGTGACCACCTCGACGCGCACGCCGTCCACGACGTACGCCCCCACCGCGGTGAGGTAGCCTTCGGGGCGGTCCTCCGGAAACGGGAGCGGCTCGGTGGTGATCGCGTCGCCGCGGATCCGGACCAGCTGTCGCAACGAGCGCGCGAAGGCCGCTTCGTCCTGCGGCGGCGCGCCGAGCGCCACGCCCACCGCGAGCGCTTCCTCGGGTCGTGACCACTCGATCTGACCGTTGCACGGCGCCCCCGGGTCGAAGAAGCCGAACCCATTGGTCCCGGTCTCGGGGTACGCCGGGCTGAGCACCTTCCACTGGTCGCCGTCGCGGCGGAGGAGCGCGCAGCGCGACGTCAGCGCCATCAGGTCCTCGGGATTGTCGGGCGCGGTCACGAGATCGACGATCAAGCCGACGTTACCCCCGCGCACCACGTTCGCGACGCCGGTCGTCGAGCCATCGACCGGGACGATGTCCACCCGACCCTGGCGGCTCGCGAGCCAGACCGAATTGAGGTCGCGCGTCGCGCCGGCGCCCCAGTAGCCGGGGCGGCGATCGGGCCGCGGGGTGATCGAGACGGTGCTGCTCCCGGGCTGGGAGACGTCGAGCACCTGCAGGCGTGTATCGAACGCACCGGCGATGGTCGTGCTGGGCGAGATCTGGCCGAGGAGCACCCGGTCGGCGCCGTTCGACACGACGACCGGGGCGCCATGGGGCGCGGGGTTCTCTGTGCCGAGGTTGAACTGGAGCGACGCGACGTCGATGGTCCAGGAGAAGCACGGAAGGCCGAGGTAAGGCTCCTGGCCGAAGATGGGCGGCCCCAGCATGTGCGGCTCGGTGCACGGCGTGAACACGCCGTCGATCGCGCAGAGCTGGCTCACCCCCAGCTGATCGCTGGGGAGCTCATCGACCGCGCACGCGGGATCGGGCTCGAAGGTCACGAGCGGCTCGAGCGGCAGGCGCAGCGTCGCGCGATCACCGGCGAAGATGTACGCGCGCACGTCGTCGGCGTCGTCGAGGATCCGCGGCTTCGTGCTCTCGGGCCCCATCACGCTGGCGACGGGATGGATGCCAAAGGCGACCAGGACCGCGGTCTGATCCGCGCCGACGGTGAGCGGCGCATCGGCGGGACCGGCGCAGCCAGCGCACCCGAGGAGCAGCAGGAGCCGGCGCACGGCTCAACATACACCCTTTCAGGCGTCCTTGCGCTTGAGGAGGCCGAGGGCCCGGCGCACGTAGTACGAGGACCAGTCGTAGCTGACCGGCTCAGAGAACCCGAACACCACCACCCAGCGCTTGCCGAGCTCGGCGAGGACCACCGCCTGGTCCGGAGAGCCGATGGTGACCGTGACGTGGTCGGTGCCCCCGAGCGCTTGAGCGGCCAGCGGGAGGAGCGCGGCGAGCATCGTCTGATCCATCGCGATGGCGCCAGCGCGGGACCACTGGGCGGTCACCCCGCCGTTTTCACGCTCGACCATCGCCAACGACGAAAGGAGCGGAACCGTGGCCGCCACCTTCGCCAGCTCGCTCTCGACCGGGATCCACGTGTCTGCCATGGACCCTCCCAAAGCAGCCCTTGGGCCCCGCCTAACCTCTGGATTTTCGCCTGCGATGAGACAGGTCGGACAGCCGACGATACACCCGCGAGGCGACCTGTGATTCAGTGCGCCCATCGATGAGCGACGCAACGCTCTCCATCGCGGACGACGCGCCCGAGACCAACACCGGTCGCGGTCCCAAGCTCACCCTGGTCCTGGAAGGCGAGCGTCCGACGTCCGGGTCGCTGGCCATGGACCTCGCGCGTATCGATTCGATCCTCCTCGGGCGCGGCGCCAAGCGCGACACCGAGCGCGGCTCGGACCCGAAGAAGGCGGAGCGCACGCTCACCGTGCGCGTCCCCGACGGGCGCATGTCCACCAACCATGCCCGCATGCGCCGCCTGCACGGCACGTGGATGGTCGAGGATCTGGGCTCGAAGAACGGCAGCGCGAAGAACGGCGTCACGTTCACCGCGCCCACGCCGCTCGCGGACGGCGACATCCTCGAGGTCGGCCACACGTTCTTTTTGTTTCGATCCGATGCGCCGCGCGGCCCGATCCTCGATCTCGACTCGACCCGCCTGCGCCCCGCACGACCGGAGCAGGCGACCTTCGATCTCGGCCTCGCGCAGCAGTTCGAGGCGGTCGAGCGGGTCGCCAAGTCGCTGCTCGCGATGCTGATCCTCGGCGAATCCGGCACCGGCAAGGAGCTCGCAGCCCGCGCGATCCACGAGCTCTCGGGGCGCAAAGGCAACTTCGTGCCGGTGAACTGCGGCGCGCTCCCCGAGTCGCTGGTGGAGTCCGAGCTGTTCGGCGCGAAGAAGGGCGCCTTCACGGGCGCGGATCGCGATCGCCAGGGCTTCATCCCGGCGGCTCAGGACGGGACGCTTTTCCTCGACGAGCTCGGCGAGCTCCCGCTGGCGGCGCAGGCGGCGCTCCTGCGCGTGCTGCAGGAGCGGGTCGTCACCCCGGTTGGCGCGACGGCGGCGATGCCGGTCGACTTCCGGCTGGTCGCCGCCACGAACCGCGATCTCACCGCCGACGTCAGCGCCAAGCAGTTCCGTGGCGATCTTCTCGCCCGGGTGAGCGGCTTCGTCCTGCGCCTGCCGCCGATCCGCGAGCGGCGCGAGGATCTCGGCATCCTCATCGCCGCGCTCCTCGAGCGCATCGCCGGCGCCGACGCGCAGAAGGCCCGCATCAGCCCCTCGGCCGCGCGCCTCCTGATGACCCACGCCTGGCCGTACAACGTGCGCGAGCTGGAAAAAGCGCTCGAAACGGCCTGGGTGCTGGCCGAGGACGGGCGCATCGAGGCCCGCCACCTCCCCGACGCAGTGCGAAATCCACAGCCGATCGAGCGGGCGCCGCGCCGCGCGAGCTCGATGGGGACCTCGTCGCCGAAGCCGCTGTCGGCCGAAGACGAGGCGCAGAAGGTCGAGCTGCTCGCGCTCCTCGAGACGCACGGCGGCAACCTCTCGGCCGTGTCGCGCGCGACCGGCAAGGCGCGCATGCAGATCCATCGCTGGCTCAAGCGCTTCGACATCGACCCGTCGAAGTATCGCGAGTGAAGATCGTCTTCGAGGACGCCGCGCTCGCGGTGATCGAGAAGCCGAGCGGCTTGCTCGCAGTCCCCGGGAAAATAAGCTCCGATTCGGTGATCGCCCGCGCGCACGCGCGATGGCCCGCGGCCGAGGGCACGCTGATGGTGCACCGGCTCGACATGGACACCTCCGGGCTGATGATCGTCGCGCTCACCCGCGCCGCGCAGAGCGTCATCGCCCGCGCGTTCGCCGATGGGCGCGTGGAGAAGCGCTACATCGCGCTGCTCGACGGCGAGATCGCGGGCGACGCCGGGACGATCCGCCTGGCGACCCGGCTCGACGTCGACGATCGGCCCCGGCAGGTGGTCGATCCCATCCACGGAAAGATGGGCGAGACCGAGTGGGCCGTCGTCGCGCGCGCCCCCGGCGTCACCCGCGTCGAATTTCGCCCGCGCACCGGCCGGACCCATCAGCTCCGCTTGCACGCCGCCGCCGCGCTCGGCGCCCCGATCCTCGGTGACCGGCTCTACGGCCGCCCCGGCTCGGCGCCGCGCCTGATGCTCCACGCCGAGCGGCTGGCGCTGGCCCATCCCAGCGACGGCCACCCCCTGGTGTTCGAGCTGGCCGCGCCGTTTTGAGGGTTATTATGGACCCACACGGACCGCAAAGCGTGACGAGCCGGGCCGTTCGTGACAGAAACGGACGGGGCCGTGGTTCTCGGCGAGATCATTCTCATCCTGGGGTTGATCCTGGCCAGCGGCGTGATTGCGGGCGCGGAGCTCTCCATCGTGGCGGTCCGTCGCACTCGACTCAAGCAGCTGCTCGACGAGGGCACGGCGCGGGCCGCGGGCGTCATCCAGCTCCAAGAGAACCCCGAGCGCTTCCTCGCGACGGTGCAGATCGGCCTGACGGTGGTCCTCTCGACCGCGGGCGCGTTCTCCGGCGCGCGCGTCGCAGATCGCCTCAGCCCATACCTCGTTCGACTGCCGGTGATCGGCCCGAAGTATCACGAGACGCTCGCGCTCGCGATCGTCGTCGGCTGCCTCTCGTTCTTCACCATCGTGTTCGGCGAGCTGGTGCCGAAGTCGCTCGCGCTGCGATCGGCCGAGAAGTACGCGCTCGCATCGGCCGGGCCGCTGCTCGGTCTCTCCTACGTGATGCGCCCGGTGGTGTGGTTCCTGACGGGCGTCTCGAACCTGGTTTTGAAGCCTTTTCACGACAAGACGACCTTCAGCGAGACCCGCCACTCCGCCGAGGAGCTACAGGCGCTGGTGGAAGAGGCGGGCGAGACCGGCGAGGTCGACAAGCGCGCCGGTGAGATCGCCTCGCGCGCGCTCGACTTCGGAGAGCTCACCGCGGCCGACGTGATGGTGCCGCGCAACCTGATCGACGCCATCCCCATCACCGCCACGCCCGCCGACGTGAAGCGCATCCTCCTCGAGGAGGGCCACTCGCGCATGCCCGTCTACCAGGGCAACCTGGACAACATCATCGGCTACATCACCTCGAAGGACTTCCTCGGCGTCCTCTGGGAGGAGGAGCTGATCAAGTTGCAGGACATCATGCGGCCCGCGTTTTTCGTGCCCGAGACCGCCTCGGCCTCGCAGATCTTGCAGGATTTCAAGCGCAAGAAGACCCGCATGGCGCTGGTGGTCGACGAGCACGGCGTGGTCGCAGGCCTGATCACGCTAGAGGATCTCATCGAGGAGCTGGTCGGCGAGCTGATCAGCGAAGGCGACGAGTCGCAGGCGCTCTACAAGAAGGACGGCGACGGTGCGCTGGTCCGCGGCGACGCGCCGATCCGCGATCTCAACCGCGCGCTCGACATGGAGCTGCCCGAAGGCGAGGCCTGGACGACGATGGCCGGCCTGGTGAGCTCGCTGGCCGGCCGCATCCCGCAGCCGGGGACCAAGCTCAGCCTCGACGACGGCACGACGCTGGAGGTGCTCGAGGCCTCGCCGCGGCAGGTGCGGCTGGTGCGCCTGGTGCCGAAGCTCGACTCGCTCGTGCCCGACGTCCGCGTGGAGTGAGACGTGACGGCGTGGGCGCTGCTGCTCGCGCTGTGCGCGACACCGGAGCTCGATCGCGCTGCGGAGCTCACGTTGCCCGATGCCAACGATGTCGCGCTGGTCCGCGATCTCTCCACCGGTGAGCTGATCCTCGAGCACCACGGCGCCGTCGCGAAGAAGGCGCGCATCGCGCCCGGCTCGGTGATGAAGGCGTTCACGGCGTACGCGATCCTCGAGGCCGGTCTCGATCGTAGCGCCTACGTCTGCAAGGGCGAGCACGTCGATCCGCGCGGCCATCACCGCCCATGCTGGGATCGCCGCGGCCACGGCGAGATGCGCCTCCGCACCGCGCTCGCGAATTCGTGTAACGCCTGGTTCTACGCGACGGTCGAGCGCATCGACGGCGCACGAATCCTCGATGCGTGGCGGCGCTTCGGCATCCCCGCCGCGGGCACGGCCGACGAGGTGCCGCTGGCGATCGACGACGACGAGCGGCTCGACGTCGCGGTCGGCGATCACCGCGCCCTCGCGATCACCGCGCGCACGCTGCTCGACGCCACGGCTCGGCTCGCGACGCGCGACGGCCAGAGCGGGCTGAATGTGGCGCACCTCGAGGCGATCGCGCACGGGCTCGAGGAGGCGGCGCGCAGCGGCACGCTGGCGAGCACGTTCCTTGGGCTGGATGTCGCGGCCAAGAGCGGGACCGGCCCGAAGCGGGGTGCGCCCGGAACGCGCGGCTTGGTGATCGGGTGGACGCCGGCGCGCGCGCCGCGCTACGTGTTCGTGCTGGTGAAGGATCGCGGGCGCGGGGCCAAGGACGCCGGTCCCGCGGCGCGTGCGATCGCAGAGATTCTCGGGAAAAAGAGATGATCTTCTGGGCTCTGCTTCTCGCTCAGCTCCCGGAGGCGAAGACGATCGAGGTGCCCGCGGAGATCGAGGTCTCGATCCTGGCGAAGTACGATCTCTCGCGGCTCGATCTCGTCGACGGTCGCTGCGCCCACGCGGATCTCGCAGGCGTCACCTCGCTGAGCGCGCGCGGCGGTCAGGTGCGGGCGTGCGCGGGAGCCATGAAGCCGTGCATCGATCGCCCTTCGATCGCGCTGCGCTGCGAGGCCTCGATGGTGGTGCGCGTGCGTTCGCTCGGCCGCCGCACGTACGGTCGCGGGCTGCGCGCGTCGGTGGATGGTCGCGGGCACCTGCGCCTCGTCGCCAGCGTGGCGATCGAGGACTACGTCAGCGGGGTGGTGCACTCGGAGCTGGCCAATGCGCCGGTCGAGGCGCAGCGCGCGCAGGCGGTGCTGGCGCGCAGCTTCGCGGTGCGTGCGCTGTCCGATCCGCGCCACGACGACGCGCCGCTGTGCGATCTCACCCATTGCCAGGCGTTCACGAGTGCGCGCGCGCCGATGCCGCCGCGGCCGGGGAGCGAAAGCATCGTGCTCGTCGACAGCGCGGGGCAGATCGCCGACGTCTTCTTCCACAGCACGTGCGGCGGGCAGACCGCGCCTCCGCGCCTGGTGTGGGGCGATCGCGGCTCGCCCGAGGTGGTGGGGATCGACGACGTCGATGACAAGGGACGCGCCTGGTGCCGGCGCAGCCCGCACTTTCGCTGGGTACACGAGCTGACCGACGAGGCGCTCCTCGCGGCGCTGGCCCCGCTGCTGTCGCGGGCCTTCGAGGCGGGATCGCTGGAGCTGTCGCCGGCGGTGCCGAGCGCCACGCGCTGGCAGATCGGCGATCGCGGCGGCACCGAGCTGGTGAACGGCGAGGCGCTGCACCTCGAGCTGTCGCGCGCGCTGGGTTTCAGCGCGGTGAAGTCGAGCCAGTTCTCGGTGAAGCGCGCGGGGAACATCCTGCGCCTCTCGGGCAGCGGCCTCGGGCACCGCGTGGGCTTGTGCCAGATGGGGGCGATGGCGCGCGCAAAGGCGGGGCAGTCGTCGCGCGAGATCTTGCTCGCGTATTTTCCGAAGCTGGATCTGGCGAAGGTGGTGGTCAAATGATCGCGCTGCTGTTGCTGATTCATGTGGCCGCTCCGGACGACGCGTTGGTGTCGCGGGTCGATGTCGCGTGCGCGGCGATCGATCGCGCGCTCGGGGTCACGCGATCGTCCTATGCGCTCGAGCAGGCCGACAGCATCGAGACCTTCTTGGCGCGCACCGGCCGTGCGCGCTTCGAGGCGGCGGCGACGCTTCGCACCACCATCTGGCTCCAGCCGTCGTCGGTGCTCGATCGCCTACCCGATCTCGATCTCGTGCTGCGCCACGAGTGCGTGCACGCGATCTTGCGCGCGCGGGGCGTCCCGCCGCTCGACGTGGTGCTGGAGGAGGCGGTCGCGCTGGAGCTCTCCGGTCAAGCGTCGAAGCTGCCGCCGGCCCGTGCGATCGGGCCCGAGGCGCACGACGCCATCGCTGTGGTGCTGCGTTCGCCGAAGGATCGCCTGATCTTCGAGGCCGCCGTCGCGCGCGCCGCCGCCACGCACGGCGCGCAGATCCGCGCCTGGATCAAGGAGGGCGCGCTGATCAGCGCCTTATCCCGCCAATCTGGATCGGCGAGACGAAGTCCCGCGGCACCATCGCCTTCCGGTAGTGCACCGCGTCCTCCTCGCTGAACATGACGAAGATGATGCGCTCGGGCATCGGGCGCCGCTCCACGTGAAACCGCGCGTGCCCGAACGCGATGGTGGCCGCGCGATCCTTGGGGAATTGGTAGGCGCCGGTGCTGATCGCCGGAAAGGCAATGCTCTTCGCGCCCACCTCGGCCGCGAGCTCGAGCGCGCGCTGATAGCACTGCGCGAGCTGGACATCTTCCAGCCGATAGCCGATGCGCTCCGTTCCATCGGCGTACGGGTCGGTGCCCCAGACCGGGCCGACCGCGTGCACGACCCACGAGATTCCCGCTTTTTCCAGATCGAAAGCGGGGGTGATCTTGGCCTGTCCGGTCGGGCAGCCCCCGAGTGTCCGGTTGTGCGCGAGCAGGCGCGGTCCTGCTGCGTCGTGGATGGCGCCGTCGACGCCGCCGCCACCGAGTAGGCTCTCATTCGCAGCGTTGACGATGACATCGGCGCGAACGCTCACGATATCACCGACCAGCAGCTCGATCTTTTCCACGCGCGAGCGATAGCAGTGACGCATCGATCCGTCGAGGGGGCTTGATCCCGACAGCGCGTCGAGCGATGGAGTCGCATGCACATCGACGACGTGATGAGCGCGCTGAGAGATGCGGGCACGCCGCAGAACCTCGCGACCTACGCGCGTCACGGTGTCAAGTCGCCCGCGTTCGGCGTGAGCACCGCGTCGAAGCGCGCGCTCGCGCGGCGCATCAAGAAGGATCAGCCGCTGGCCGAGACGCTGTGGGCCACGCAGAACCACGACGCCCGCATTTTGGCCACTTTCGTGGCCGATCCAGGCCAGATCTCCGGTCGCGTGCTCGCCGCGTGGATCGACGACATCGACTGCGGACCGCTCACCGACGCCGTCTCCGCCGTGGCCGCCGGTCACCCGAGCGCGCTCGCGCTGGCGGCCGGATGGCGTGCGTCCTCGCGCGCGTGGACCTCGTGCGTCGGCTGGCAGGTGCTCGCGCTGCACGTCCCGCAATCCGAGGAGACCACGCTCGGCCCGCTCGTCGCGGTGATCGAGAAGCGCATCGCCGCCGCGCCCGCGTGCACGCAGGAGGCGATGAACGCGGTGCTGGTCGCGATCGGTGCGCGCGGTGATCGGCTGTGCACCCTGGCCATCGAGGGGGGGCGACGAATCGGCGCCGTGTCCCGGTCGGTCGAGGCGCAGATCCTCAAGCTCTTGGCCAAGAAGGCAGCCCCCTCGGTGCAGCGAAAGCCGCCAAAAAAGAGGGTGAAAGCGCGCCCGAGCGTGACAGCGCGCGCGCTCCGTGCGACTCGGGGCGCATGACCAAGACGCGTATCGAGAAGGACAGCTTCGGCGACATCGCCGTCCCCGCCGACCGCTACTGGGGCGCGCAGACGCAGCGCTCCCTCCAGAACTTCGACATCAGCGGCGAGCGCTTCCCGCGCGCGTTCATCCGCGCCTACGGCATCGTCAAGCAGGTGGCCGCCGAGGTGAACGTGTCGCTCGGCGAACTGCCCGAGAAGTACTCGAAGGTCATCACCGACGCCGCGCAGGAGGTCATCGACGGTAAGCTCGACGCCGAGTTCCCGCTGGTCGTCTGGCAGACCGGCAGCGGCACGCAGACCAACATGAACGTGAACGAGGTCATCGCGAACCGAGCCAACGAGATGCTCGGATTGCCGCTCGGATCGAAGGACGGCGTCCACCCGAACGACCACGTGAACCGCGCGCAATCGACCAACGACAGCTTCCCCACCGTGATGCACGTGGCGATCGCGCTCGAGGCCACCGAGAAGCTGATCCCGTCGCTGAAGGCGCTGAAGGCGACCTTCGACAAGAAAGCTACGCAGCACGCGAACGTGATCAAGATCGGCCGCACGCATCTCCAGGACGCGACGCCTTTGTCGCTCGGCCAGGAGATCTCCGGCTGGGCCGCGCAGGTCGGCAACGCGATCCGCGCGATCGAGTCGACGCTCCCGCAGGTCTACGAGCTCGCGCTCGGCGGCACCGCGGTCGGCACCGGCCTCAACAGCAAGAAGGGCTACGACGTGCAGGCGGCGACGGCGATCGGGAAGAAGACCGGGCTGCCGTTCGTCACCGCGCCGAACAAGTTCGCCGCGCTCGGCGGCAACGACGCGGTGGTCGGCTTCTCCGGCGCGCTCAAGCAGACCGCCGCCGCGCTGATGAAGATCGCGAACGACGTGCGCTGGCTGGCAAGCGGTCCGCGCTCGGGCCTCGGCGAGCTGACGATCCCGGAGAACGAGCCGGGCTCTTCGATCATGCCGGGCAAGGTCAACCCCACGCAGTGCGAGGCGATGACCATGGCCTGCTGCCAGGTGATGGGGAACGACACGGCGATCGGCATCGCCGGCTCGCAAGGAAACTTCGAGCTCAACGTCTTCAAGCCCGCGATGATCTACGCGACGCTGCAGTCGATCCGCCTGCTCGGCGACTCGGCGCGCTCGTTCCGCGAGCACTGCGCGGAGGGCATCGAGCCCAACCTCGCGCGCATCGACGAGCTGATGAAGAAGTCGCTGATGCTGGTCACCGCATTGAACCCGCACATCGGCTACGACAACGCGGCGAAGGTCGCCAAGAAGGCGCACAAGGAAAACAAGACCCTGCGGGAGGTGGTGGTCGAGCTGGGGCTCCTCACCGGCGAGCGTTTCGACGAGCTGGTGCGGCCGGAGCAGATGATCTCGCCGAAGTGAGTCCGCGCCCGCGCCATGGAGCCCTGCGCCGCGTGGGGACCTCGATCGTCGCGCTGATCCTCTCTTGTGCGCCGGTGCGGTCGATCGATCTCTCCATGCCCGAGGGCACGCAGACGGTCGTGTTCGTGCATGGTGGCAGCGGGAGCGATGCGGTGACCGTGCGGTCGTACGCGGTGGACGAGGCCCCTCCGCAGCTCATCAGCCTCGCTGACGCTACGTCGTTCGTGGTGGCGCTCTTCTATACGGCGTCGATCGAAGCGCTCGCGCTCGAGCCGGCCGACGATCACACGATCGGCGTCGCGGTGGTGCCCTCTGCCCGCGACAGCTGGCCGCTCCCTCGCGCGCTCGAGATGCAGACGCTCGCCAGCGGCGGCCTCTCCGCGGGTGACATCGCCACGCGTCTCGCGAGGGTCGAGATTGTGCGGCCCCCGTGCCACGAGCTCTACAACGAGCGCGTGCCGTTCGCGACCTACGCCGCGGACGTGTCGTTCGCCGTGCCGCTCGGCAGCGGCGTGCTGTTCGGCGTGGCGGCGGTGGCGGAGGGGGATGATGGCGCCACCCGCCGCGTCGTGGAGCGGCCACGCGTGTTCTTTGTCGACGCCGACGCGACCGTGGAGGACCTGACCTCGAAGCTCACCGTGACGCCGACCGTCGGCACGCTGCCCGAGCCGCGCGGGTTCGTCGATCGCGAGGGGGCGGCCACTGTGCTCTGGGGGCTCCTCGAGCCCAACGGCTTGACGGTGCGGCGCTTCGAGCTGGTCGAGCTCGCCGCGGATCGCAGCGTCACGTCAGTGCTGACCACCACCGCGGCGACGCACCTCGAGCCGCACCACATGGCCGCCGGGCGCGAGGGCGATCGGCGCACCGTGCTGATGGCCGACGACATCGGTGACATCCGGCAGCTGGACGAGGCGGCCGCGAGCTGGTCGACCGTGATGACGCACCCGCGGGGCGTCGTCGACGCTTGCAGCAACTTCTATAGCGGGATCCTCGAGCTCGACGATCTCGCGCACGGCGTTGCGGCGTTCCGCAGCGGCCCGATCCGCACCTTCGACCTCTCGATCCCGGCCAATCCGCTCATGCGATCGCGCGACTACATCGACGCCAGCAGCTACTGCAGCAGCGCCCACGCCACGCTGGAGAGCGGCGCACAGGTCGCCGTCGTAGCCAGTCAGAGCAGCGATCGCGCGGGCAAGGGGGTCGTGTACTGGCGGCCAGGCGCGGAGAACGACTGGAAGCGGCTCGAGCTCGCGAGCCTCGTCGATGCCAAGGCAATCATGCCCCGGGGGCGGGACCTGATGCTGTCTTCGCCGAGCTCGCAGGCGGTGCAGCTCGACTACGACCCGCGCCGGCCCGAGATCGCGCCCCGCGAGTGCGGACGCCTGCAGATCGGGACGTCGACCCTGTTCGGCGTCACCAACGGCGACGCCGTCTTCGCCCTCGGCGCCGGAGCCCGCGACGTCGTGATCGTCCGACGCCGCTGACGGTCCTTAAAAGACAAAGGCCCCGTTCGGTCACCCGAACGAGGCCTTTGCAAGAGACCTAGGAGGTCAGGAGCGACTTCTTGGAAAGTCGTCGCCCATCTCGGCCCCCTCCACCAAGGCGATCATCGCCGAGCGTCCCAAGAAGGATGACGGCCACACGCACCGTGGCGACGGCGGCTGAGCAGGACGCCTCGCGATACGCGGAGTATCTATCGGCCTCGCGCCTCGCCATACGGGCGCCTCGACGGCCGACCTGTCACCAACTTCCGGGGAGCTGTACTTAGGGGACAAGCCGCGCGCTCGCGCGCGGCGTCAGGCGAAATGGGACGCGTACGAAGTCGTCGCGCCAGTCGAGCCCCGGCTCGTCGATGGCCAGGCCCACCACCCCGATCGTCGCGCGGCTGACCGAGCCGTCTCGGGCCTCGATCTGCGAGGGATCTTCGCGCAAGAACGCAGGTCCTTCGACCCGCTCGATGGAGAAGCGCTCGAGGTCGAGCTGGCCGAGGGTGCTGCTGCGCGCGACGAACCCTGAGCAGGGAGCCTGCCGGCACCCGTCGATGGCGATTCCGGCCTTGATGTTCTGCGCGGACACGTCACGCGCGACGATGCTCGCGCCCTCGCGCGCCCAGAACAGAGCGCCCTCGAGCGAGTCGAAGGCGGCGCGCTCGATCGTGACGCTCGCTGCGCGCGCCTCGATCGCGGCTCCGGTTCCTCCGAGGATCTCGAGATCGCTCACCGTGGCTGTCGCGGGCACGGTGGGGCTGCTGATGTAGAGCCCGCGCGACGCGTTGCCGGACAATCGAGCGCGGGACAAGACGATGTCTCCGCCTTGCACGAAGATCGTGCCGTTGCCGACGGTCGACCGCTCGAACCAAGCGTTGGTGATCTCGCCCCGCGTCCGATCCTCGACATTCGCCGCATCGACGATGATCGGCGAACGCAGCATCTGCGCGCCGAACACGCCGTCGATCTGCGCGGACGCCCCTCCCGATAGGGTGGCGATCGGATGCGTCCGCGTCGCGACGATTGCGCGCGCAGACAGCGTCGCGCCGTGCCCGATCGCGATGATCGCGCCGTCCGACAGCCCACCTCCGTCGACTCCGGTGTCGCCGAACCCGATGAACTGGGCCACCTCGATCCGCGTCGCCGAGCCCGTCGACGTGAAGATCGCCGGACGGAGCGCGGCGGGCGTCCGCCGGAGCGCGGTGATCCTCTCGAGGGCGATCGTCGAGTCGACAGCGTAGACGCACGCATCCGGGTTTGGGCCGTCCTGGTCCTGGATGAGGCCCGAGTCGGTGATGCGCCCGCGGCTGCTGAGGAAGCTCACGTTGCCGAGATAGACGCTCTCCGTGACGTCGAGCTGTGACCTGCGCGCCACCGTCTGCGCGCCGCGGGCCTCGGTCTCGCTGAGAGAGACGCTGCCCTCAACGACGTCGATGCGCTGCCGCCCGAGCAGTGAGCGCCGGATCCTCAGCTCGACCTGCAACTGTGACTGCGGGACGGTGAGCACCACGCCGTCGACGCTGACGGTGCCGGTCCAGGTGCCGACGCCCGTCACGGTCGCGTCCTGGAACGATAGATCGAACCCCGTGAAGGCTCCGACGGCGATGGACGCGAGATCCGCGCACGGACCGGCGATCGAGATCCGCCGGCCCGCGCCGACGGGCTCCATCGCGTACGCCCCCGTGGCGAGCGCCAGCGTCGCTCCTTCGGGCGCGTCCCGTAGCGCGGTCGCGAGATCCCACGGCGCATCGCGGCTCCCGTCTCCGGGCGTAGTCGTGGTGGAGACGAAGACGGGGTCGGCGGGGAGCGCGTCGGCCCAGCCGTCGGCGGCGAGCGTGCAGGCACGACCGACGTGAGCGCAGCGGCCTTCGAGCGTCGCGCGCTCGAACGGTCCGCACGGCGTTGCACGGTCGTCGAAGGCGCACGTGGTCAGCGTCTCCAGGGCTGCCGTGGTGATCTGCTCCACGCGCATCCCGCGTCCGCACGAGACGGCGGGCCATGGCTCCGGCGGTCGCGGCGGGGCGAACGTCGGCGGTGCGCCGTCGCACAGTGTGCAGAAGCCCGCCTCGTCAAAGCACGTATCGCCCGTTCCGCACGGGTCCTCGGGCCAATCGACGCGGAACGCCTGCAGCCGCTGCCAGACCTCGGCGCTCGGCGCGAGCGCGGCCCATCCATCCCCGTCGCGGCGATAGACCTCGTCCGGCCTGCGGAGTCGGGACGTCGCGTCGCGCACCGGGACGAGCGTGCGGATCGGAGCGCCGTCGCCCCACGCGAGCTCGTCGATCGAGGCGCGGTAGAGGAGCGCGAGCCGGGGTTCGTCGCCCTCTCTGCCTGCCAGGTACGGGTTGTCTTCGAGGCTCGCCACGGTCAGCGGGCCATCCGCGTTCGACGATGCACCGAGCGCGACCGTCCGCGGGACGGTCGTGCCGCCGATCAAGGGCAGCGCGAGGTCGACCTCGGGGGCGCAGGCCACGCCGCAGATAGCCACGAGCGCGTAACGAAGCTGGATCAACCCGCGGAGCCTAAGACCACGCCGGTTAAAAGCGAAGGCCCCGCCCGGCCGCGAAGCCGAGCAGGGCCTTCTGTCTGATCACGCGATCAGCGCTGCTTTCGACTTAGAAGTCGTCGCCCATGCCGCCCATGCCGCCCATCCCGCCACCGCCGCCGCCGCCGTGCTTGTGGCCGTCGTCCTTCTTGGGGCGCTCGGCGATGATCGCCTCGGTGGTGAGCAGGAGGCCCGCGACCGACGTCGCGTTCTCGAGCGCCGTGCGAACGACCTTCGTCGGGTCGATCACGCCAGCGGCCTCGAGGTCCTCGTACTTCTCGGTCTGGGCGTTGAAGCCGAACGAGCCGGTTCCTTCGCAGACCTTGTTCAGGACGACCGATCCCTCGTTGCCCGAGTTCTCGGCGATCTGACGGAGGGGCTCCTCGACCGCACGACGGAGGAGCTTCACGCCGAAGGCCTGCTCGTCGCTCAGCTTGAGCGCGTCGAGCGCCTTGCGGGCGCGGATGAGCGCCACGCCGCCGCCGGGGACGATGCCCTCTTCACGGGCCGCGCGGGTCGCGTGCATCGCGTCTTCGACGCGAGCCTTCTTCTCCTTCATTTCGACTTCGGTGGCCGCACCGACGTTGATGACGGCGACGCCGCCGACCATCTTCGCGAGGCGCTCCTGGAGCTTCTCACGGTCGTAGTCCGACGTGGTGTCGTCGATCTGCGCCTTGATCTGCTTGATGCGCGCCTCGAGGTCGGCCTTCTTGCCGGTCCCGTCGACGATGGTGGTGTTGTCCTTGTCGATCGTGACGGACTTGCACTGGCCCAGGTCCTTCAGGCTGACGTTGTCGAGCTTGATGCCGAGGTCCTCGCTGACGACCTGGCCGCCCGTCAGGGTGGCGATGTCCTCGAGCATGGCCTTGCGGCGATCACCGAAGCCCGGGGCCTTCACGGCCGCGACCTGGAGGGTGCCGCGCAGCTTGTTCACGACGAGCGTGGCGAGCGCCTCGCCCTCGATGTCCTCGGCGATGATGAGGAGCGGGCGGCCGCTCTTCGCCGTCTGCTCGAGCAGCGGGAGGAGGTCCTTCATCGACGAGATCTTCTTCTCGTGGAGGAGGATGTACGGGTTGTCGAGGACGACTTCCATCCGCTCCGCGTTGGTCACGAAGTAGGGGGAGACGTAGCCGCGATCGAACTGCATGCCCTCGACGAACTCGAGGGTGGTCTCGAGGCTCTTGGCCTCCTCGACCGTGATCACGCCGTCCTTGCCGACCTTCTCCATCGCGTCCGCGATGATGTTGCCGATCGTGTCGTCGCCGTTCGCCGAGATGATGCCGACCGACGCGATGTCCTTGCGGGTCTTGCACTCCTTCGCGAGCTTCTTGAGCTCCGCGACCATCGCGATGACGCCCTTGTCGAGGCCGCGCTTGATCTCCATCGGGTTGTGACCCGCGGTGACCAGCTTGACGCCCTCGTTGTAGATCGCCTGCGCGAGCACGGTCGCGGTGGTGGTGCCGTCGCCGGCCTTGTCAGAGGTCTTGGAAGCGACCTCCTTCACCATCTGCGCGCCCATGTTCTCGAACTTGTTCTCGAGCTCGATCTCCTTGGCGACGGTGACGCCGTCCTTGGTGACGAGCGGAGCGCCGAACGACTTCTCGATGACGACGTTGCGGCCCTTGGGGCCGAGGGTCACCTTGACGGCGTTGGCGAGGATGTTCACGCCACGCGCGATCTCGGCGCGAGCGTTGGTGTTGAAGTGAATTTCTTTAGCGGCCATGTGATGTGCTCCTTAACTTTCTAGGTTTGGGGAAAAAGAGATTTAGGAGAGGATCCCGAGGACTTCTTCCTCGCGGAGGATGACGTGCTCGTCGCCTTCGATCTTGATCTCGGTGCCGCTGTACTTGCCGAAGAGGATCTTGTCGCCGACCTTCACTTCGAGCGCGCGGACCTTGCCGTCGTCGAGGATCTTGCCATTGCCGACGGCGATGACGGTGCCCTCGATGGGCTTCTCCTTGGCGTTCTCGGGGATGATGATGCCCCCCTTGCTCTTGGTCTCGGCCTCGAGGCGCTTGATGAGGAGACGGTCGTGGAGCGGGCGGAACTTCTGCATGGTGATATCCTCCGGAGCTTTGCTCTAACGTGTAGAGTTTGTTGACGTTTTTTACTCGATTTAGCCACCAGAGGTACCTGGCTGCTAATCGGGATGCGCGCTTTCTAGGCCCTAAGCCTGAAGGCGTCAAGAGCGATCAGCGAGAGGCGGAGGGGAGGCGGGGTAAAGCCATCTGTTCCGTGAGCGCGTCGGCCTTCCGGAGCTCGCGGGCGCGCCCCGGGACGTCGGCGTCGATGAACAGGGTCAGGAGCGCGCGGTCGATCTTGTTCCGCTTGGCCTCGCTCTCCAGGATCTCGATCGCCTTGCCGTGGGGGAGGGCGGCCTTGTACGGGCGGTCGGCAGCGGTGAGCGCGTCGTAGATGTCCGCGATGGTCATGATGCGGGCCTCGACCGGGATCTCGTCGCCCTTGAGCCCGCGGGGGTAGCCGGTGCCGTCCATCTTCTCGTGATGGGTGCCGGCGATCTGCGGGATGCGCGACAGCTCGCGGGTCCAGGGGATCTGGCGCAGGAAGTTGTGCGTGTGGACGACGTGGCTCTCGATCTCCTTGCGCTCCTTCTCGTTGAGCGAGCCGCGCGGGATCGAGAGGTTGGTCTCCTCCTCGCTCAAGAGGAGCGCGGCGGCCGTGATGCCCTTCAGGCGCTCGAAGCCGCTGCTGTCGAGCACGGTGGGGCGGTTCGCCGACTCGATGAACGCGAGCATGCTGGCGAGCTCCTCGTCCTTCGCGCGCCACTGATCCTCGAAGCGCTTCAGCTCCGAGGGCGGCACCATCCCGCCGGCGCGTGAGCGCAAGAAGCTCAGCTCGGCGTTCATGCGCGCCTCCTTGAAGCGCGCGCGGATCAGATCGAGCTGGTGCGGATAGAGCTTGTCCGCCTTCGCCAGCACGTGCTCGCGCACGCCGACCTTGCCGAAGTCGTGCAGCAGCGCCGCATAGCGCAGCTCGCGGATCTCTTGCGGGCCGACGACGATGTTCGCGAACTGCGGTCCGGCGCGCGGCAACAGCTCGAGGCAGCTGATCGAGAGGAGCGCGACCCGCTCGCTGTGTCCGCTGGTGGTGGGATCGCGCGCCTCGATTGCGCTGACACTGGCGGTGACGAAGCCCTCGAAGAGCCGCTCGATGTCCTCGTACAGGCCAGCGTTCTCGATCGCGGCCGCGGCGATCGCGCCGAGCGCGAGCAGGAGCTCCTGGTCCTCGCTCCCGAAGGGCCCGCCCTCGTGATTGAGCGCCTGCACGACGCCGACGACGTGGCGGTCGCGGCCCATCATGGGGACGCAGAGGATCGACTCGGTGCGATACCCGGTCGCGATGTCGACGGCGCGATTGAAGCGCGGATCGAGGTACGCGTCGGGGATGTTGAGCGGCTCGCCAGTCTGCGCGACGAGGCCGGCGATGCCTTGGCCCACCGGCAGCCGGATCACCTTCACGCCCTGGAGGCCTTGCGCGATCTTCGACCACAGGTCCTTGCCGTCGCGGGTCATCAAGAAGAGCGTGCAGCGCTGGGCATCGACGGTCTTCTTCGACTCCTCGAGGATGATGTCGAGCAGCGGATCGATGGTCCGCTCGGACATCATCGCCTTGGCGACGTCGAGCAGCCCCGTGAGCTTCCGGTTCCGAAGAGAGAGACTCTCGAGCGGCGACAATCGGGAGCTCGTGACCACAGCTCGACCAGGGTACCCCGGATCAGCGGTTTTAGGCCATTTCTGCGGCCAGAGATACTACGGCCGAGAAGGGTTCTTCGGGTCTTTGGCGACGGGGCTCGCGGCTTCGGCTACCGCGGGCGCGGCCTTCGGGAGGCGCGACACGAACAGCGTCCGGTAGGTCACCACGCGCTCGTCGACGCGCGCGACGACGAGGATCTTGTTCAGGCCTTCCTTGAGCAGCACCGTCTTCGAGAAGGGCAGCTTCACCGCGTCGTCGACGGGGCGGGTCCAGCCCGTCGTCGCGCCTGCGGCCGGGCCACCCGGCGCGGGCACCGGCGCGATCGCGTAGTAGACCTTCTCGTAGTTCACGAGCAGGTACATGTCGCGGACGTTCCGGCCCTTCACGACGCCGTTCAGGACGATCGACTCGCCATCGACGACGCGACCGCCGACCTCGCCTTCCATCTCGATGATCGGCGGGCGGCGCTGCGGCACGTAGTCGGCGACGACCTTCTTGGGCGCCTTTCCGAGCTTCGTGTCGGCCTCGGTGACCCAGCCGGTCGCGCCCTCGGGCAGCTCGATCTTGGCGAGGCCCTCGATCTTGGCGGTCGACGTGACACCCATGCCCTTCGGGAGCACGCCGAGCACGGTGCCGGTCTCGCTCGCGCCGCTGTAGATCGGCGTGTCGCGGGTGGCGACGACGTTGATCTTCCGCTTCACCAGCTTCGGCACGTCGACGTTCTCCGCGACGACTGCGAGCTCGTCCTCGAACCACTCGCCGGTCGGCGGATCCTGGATGGTGAGCTCGAGCGCGAGCTTCGCGCCGTCGGTGGTCTGGTTCGGGCGGACCTTGAAGCCGAGGCGTCCCACGCGCGTCTCGCCGGGCGGGATCGCGCCGACTTCCGCGCGGCCGCGCTCGAGGAACAGATCCTCACCCGCCGCCGACTTGAGTCGTAGCACGACCTTGTCCGCTGCGCCGGGGCCGATGTTGGTCACGAACACCACCAGATCGACGCCTTCGCCCTTCTCCAGGATTCCGTCGCCGTCGCCGCGCTCGCTGTCGTCGATCGACCAGGAGTACGCGAACATCGGGTGCGCGATGTACTGCGTCATCACCGGCAGCTTGGCGTCGATCTCGAGCGGCGTGGTGGCCGACGAGAGCACCAGCGTGATGATGTCGGAGCGCGAGGCCGCCTCTTTCGGGATGCGCGCGCTGACCGCCCAGGTGTGCGACGCGCCCGGAGCGAGCGTGCCGAACAGCATCTCGCGGCCGCGGAAGGCGGGGTGCTCGGTGTCGAGGTGCCCGTGGATCTGCGCGATCGGCAGCGCGCCGACGTTGGTGACCTTGGCCTCGATCGAGACCTCGCTGCCCGCGGCGATGCGCCCGTCGCTGCCGGCGCCGACCAGGCGGAGCTCGGCCTGGAGCGTGACCGGCTTGGCGGGGACCGTGCCCGGGGTCCAGTCGACGCCCAGCCCGGTGATCGCGGCGGTGATGCGGCGGTCCTCTTCGGCGCTGCGCTCGGCGATCAGGCTCCTCGCCGCCTTGATCGTCTCGGAGCGCTTCTGCTTGCCGGCGAACGCGACGATCTGCCGGCCGAGCTTGATCGGATAGTCCTCGCGGAAGTTGTCCGGCGGCACCTCGTCCTCGTCATCGGAGGGCTCCTCGACCGCAGGCGTCGCGGGCTCCTTCTTCTCCGGTTCGACCAGGTACGTGAGCTCGAGCGACGGCTTCGACTCGACCTCCTGATCGGCCTTGGCGCGATCGAGGTGCTTGTCGAGGCTCGCCTCGCGGTGCTGATCCGGCTCGTAGTAGAGGCGGATGCCTTCCTTCTCGAGCACCGCCGGACGCACCATGATGTCGGGCATGACGCCGACGTTCTGGATCGAGATGCCGCCGGGCGTGAGGTACTGTGCGATGGTCAGCTTGAGCGCCGAGTTGTCGGCGAAGTCGTAGAGCACCTGCACCGAGCCCTTGCCGAAGCTGCGCTCGCCGACGATCACCGCGCGATCGAGGTTCTTCAGAGCGCCCGCGACGATCTCCGAAGCCGAGGCGGAGCCGTTGTTCACCAGCACCGCGAGCGGGAGATCGACGTCGGTGCCCGACCACTGCGCGCGCTTGGGATCGCGCAGCTTGTTGCCGTAGCCGACGGTCGTGACGATGTCGCCGCTGGTGAGGAACTTGTCGGACACGCGGATGGCCTGCTCGAGCAGGCCGCCGGGGTTGTTGCGCAGGTCGAGGACCACGCCCTTCAGGCCGCCCTTGGCCTCTTTCGCGAGCTTCTCGAGGTGCTCGTCGAGATCGCGCCCGGTGTTCTGCTGGAAGTTCTTGATCTTCACGTAGCCCACGCGATCGTCCAGCAGGCGGCTCTCCACCGACTCGATCTTGATCGTCTCGCGCGTGAGGATGAACTTGCGCGCCTCGGGCCAGGTCTTGCGCTGCACCCAGATCGTGACCTTCGAGCCGACTGGACCGCGCAGCTTCACCACCGCCTCCTCGATCGGCATCGAGACCGTCGAGACGTCGCCGATGCGGGTGATGACGTCGAGCGACTTGAGGCCGGCGCGGGTGGCCGGCGTGCCGTCGAGCGGGGTCATGATCGTGAGCTTGGCGTCGCGCACCGAGATCACGATGCCGAGGCCGCCGAACTCGCCCTTGGTCGAGGTCTTCATGTCGGCAAAGGCCTCGGGCTTCAGCAGCACCGAGTGCGGATCGAGCGTCGAGAGCGCGCCGTTGACCGCCGCGTACTCCACCGAGCGGGGGTCCTTCTGCGGGGGCAGGTGCTTCTCGAAGAAGCGGAAGACCTCGCGCAGCTTGAGGTTGATCTCCCAGAGGCTCTCGACGTCGTCGACGGTGATGATCTTCTGCTGGCCGGGGACGCTGATCTTGATCTTGCCCTCGCCGATGTCCTCCACCAGGACCTCGGCCACCTGCCGCTCCACTTCTTCGAGCGCGGCGACGAGCATCGCCTTGGGATCGATGCGGTTCGGCTCGACGTAGTTCTCCTTCACGTGCAGCGCGACGTTCGAGAAGATCGAGAGCGAGGAGATCCGATAGTCATCGGAGCCCATCGCGCCTTCGGAGCCCGTGAAGATGCCGGGCTCGCCGCCGCTGCCCGACAGCGCGAGGGCTTCGCTGGGCTCACCGAGCGCCGCGCCGAAGCGCTCGCCGCGGACGATCGACGCCTGGCGACCGGCCAGTGCCATCAGACCGGAGAGGAGCGCCAGGGCTAGGATTCGAACGCGCATAGTCCTCCAGGTTCGATCAGGGGGGTGGCGGGTTGTCGCGCAGCTCGAGGAGGCCCTCGAACATCGTCGTCACCATCTTGTTGGCGGTGGGCGCGTTGGGTGTGGTGTCCGGCAGCGTGAGCTGCACCGTCATCCGCACGTCGGCGATCTTGCTACCCGCCTCGATCGGAATATCGATGTCGTAGACGAGCACGAACGCGCCCGACACGCGGCCGGTCACCTCGGCGACGCGGGTCACGAACTCGCTCGAGTCGGTCACCTCGACGAACAGACCGTCGGTGAAGCCGGCATAGGTATCCAGCTCGTTGAAGATTCGGCGGCCATCCATGACGTTCAGGTCGATGCGGCGGGCCACGATATATACGGGGTACGCGCTCCGCCCGGTCTCGAGGTCTTCGGTCACCGCCTTCAGCGCTTCGTCGGCGCTGCCGCCGCTCGCCGCGGGCTGGGACGCGGAGATCACCACGATGCGACCGTTCGTCGAGAGGCCCGCCTTGGTCAGGATCTTACCCGCCTCGAGCATCGCGCCATTGAGGTCGTTCTCGCCGTTGGGCGTCTCGGGGTCGAGCGCGTCGATCGCGGCGACAGCCTGGTCCTTCGTACCGAGGTCGAGCCGCACCGAGACCTGCCCCGAGTTGCGAATGCCGGTGGTGCGCGCCCCGGTGGCGATCACCGCCACCCGGTCGCGCGAGCGCGCGCTGCGCAGGAAGTTGCGCGCGGCCTCGAAGCGCGCGCCACCGCCGTCGGCGGTCGAGGTGCCGGTCAGCTCGTCGGCCTTCTCGCTGTCGTCGATGATCAGCACCATCGAGACCGGCGCCGCGAGCACGTCACCGTCCGTGAACTTGATGTTGCCCTCGGCCTCGTTCGGCTTCTGGGGCTTGGTCACGAGCTGCCGGTCGCCGATGGTGAAGGAGGGGAACTCGATCATCTCGTGATCGAGTCCGCCGTTGAAGGTCAGGTTGACGCCCTGCGTGTTCTCGCCCTCGTGGCCGCCGCTGAAGCACAGCGCGACCGAGCGATCCTGCGACGGCGGGCACATGCCGCGTTGATCGAGACCGAACGGCGCGAAGCGGATGCCGACGCGCCCCCGCTTGCCCTTCTGCAAGCCCTCGAACGGGAACAGGCCGACGACGTCGAGGCCCACGAGCGGCGAGTCGGGCACGTACATGGCGTGCTCGCGCGAGCGCACGTAGCCGTTGAGCTGAAAGGCGCGGACCACGATCTCGTCGTCGCCCTTGGCCTTGAAGCTGGTCGTCGCCACGCCTTGCTCGTCGGCGATCACGTAGTTCCGGAACTGCGGATCGGGGCCGCCGATGCCGCGCTGGCCGCGGTTCTCGAAGCGGATGAGGTTGAGCGCGAGGCCGACGTCGTTGCTCGTCACGGTGACGCGGCCGGTGGCGTCGGGCGGCGTGATGGTGAAGTCGTCCTTGTCGATCTGCACATGATCGCCGGAGAGGAACGCGCAGTCGCCGTCGCTCGCGCAGTCGGGGGCGACGATGGCTACGGTGCACATGAGCTCGGTCGTTGGCTGGCATTTCCCCAGCCTCATCTGAGGGCGGTGGCAGCAATAGAACGACTCGCGGGCGGCGGGCTGGAGCGGCACCTCCACGAAGGTGGGCGCGCCGCGGACCGCCAGAGGGTTGTCCTCCTTGGTGAAGGCCAGCTCGAGGACGTCGTTGCCGGTGGAGGCGATGCGGAACGAGAAGGATCCGTCCGGGTTCACGGCGGCGAAGCTGTCCACGTTCCGTGACGGGTGCGGCTTCACGTAGACGAACTTGTAGCCTTCGGGCACCGGGCCGGGGCTGCCGCGGCCGTTGACGAGGCCATCGAGCGGGAAAAAGACGGTGATTCGCGCGAGATCGGGCGCGGGAATGGGGTTCGGCGGCGTCTCTCCGACGCAGCTCGCGAGGAGGGCGGCCGCGCCCAGGATGCCAACGCCGATTTTCAGGATCGCCACCGTGTCATTTAGCCAGGTCCCCGCAGGTGGCTCAACCTACGAGCCACCTGTTTCAGTCCCTGTCCCTGGGGCCGTGTCGGCCTTGGCCGACTCGGTCCGAAGGGCGTGCCGAGAATGACGGGTTCCAACCCGTCAATCGTTATGGCCTGGGCGTGTGATCCCCCTTGTCGGACGCGAGCAGGCGCGTTAGCTGGGGCGTCCTGCCATGCCGAGGCCGAGGCGCATGACGCGCCCGCGCTCTTGGTCCGCACAAGGAAGTAAGACATGCGTCCCAGCCCGCTCCAGATCGTCAAAGACAAGTTCGGTGGCCGCGCCAAGCTCGTCGATCAGCTCGTCTCCAGCGTCGACAAGGCGCACGGTGACGAGAACGACGCCGCCGTGAAGTCCCGCCTCATGGGCCTCAGCAACGCGAAGCTCCTGCGCCTCCACGGGGTCGAGCAGAAGGTCCGCGAGAAGTTCGGCGATCGCGCCAAGCTGATCACCGCCGTGGTCGACGCCCGCAAGAAGGCCGGCCTCAGCGTCGATGACGCTTTCAAGGGGACGCTGACCGGTGCCACCAAGGGCAGGCTCCTCGACCTGACGCGCCAGAAGCTCGCGGACAAGCCTGCCAAGCAGACCCCCGAGCAGAAGCTCGCGAAGAAGCGCGGCAAGAAGCAGCGCGCCCGCGCGATGACCAAGCTCGGCAAAAAGTAGTCGTCAGCTCTTCCTGAGCAACCGGACCGCGTAGAGCGCCAAACCCAGCAGCACCACCCCGAGGCCGATCCCGATCGGCCCGCGGTGCTGTTCGGTGAACGGCAGCTCCGGATCCAGCTTCGGCTTCCCGAACCCCGGGTTCGGCTCGATCGCTCCCATCTTGGCCAGCATCCGCGGCGGCTCGTTCGACCGGCGGTCATAGATCTGCCCCAGGTCGTAGGCCGCCGCGCTGCCCGCCTTGTCGCCCACGTAGAGCGTGTGCGCGCCCGGTGACGACGCCCGGAGGATGATCTCCCGGCGCACCACCCGCCCGGTCACCTTGGTCAGGGTCAGCGGCTGGTCGTCCCGATCGTCGAAGGTGAGCCGGATCCAGCGCTTGCGAAGCTCCGGGAGGCGCAGGGTGGTCGAGTCGATGGGGCGGCGCGTGTCATCGACGCGCGAGACGTAGCCGGAGGTCACGTGCGGCCAGGCGTTCTTGTACGCCGACGCCGCGACGTCCACCTTGCGGATGAACTCGGCGGTCGGGATCTCGAGGTCGAGCGCGACCAGCGGCACCCCGTCGGCTCCCACATCGAGGTCGACGATGGTGGTGTGGTGCTCGGCGTCGCGCTGCGTCGAGACGATCGTCACCGCGAGCGGCTCGGTCGGCGCCGGCGCACCTTCGGGCGCGCAGCCGATGAAGCGCGCGCCCGAGATGCGGTTGTAGTCGCCGCTGTCGCGCTCGCCGCTGAGCGAGATGCGCACCAGGCGAGCCATCGATCGCGGGACGCGGATCGAAGAGCCGCTGACGTAGCCGTTGTCGCCGCCGATCGCGTAGACCACCGCGCGCGTCGTCACCAGGCGCAGCGTCTCGGAGCTCTCGCCGGCCTCGACATCCGCGCGCCGCAGGTACGGCGTCGGTCCCTGGATCGAGAGATCGATGCGGCAAAACGTGGTCCCGGGCGGCAGCTCGAACAGCGCCTGGAAGACGCCGTCGTTGCGCACCCCGGGGTCGTACATGCGGCCCTCCTCCGAGGACCACGTGGACTCGGCGACGATCTCCCGCACCAGGTGCGGCACTGCGGATCCGTCGGGTCCGGCGATGCGCATGTCGTCGAGCAGGCCCGCCGCCAGGCTCACGCCAAAGAGCGGGAGGTCGACGTCGACGCCGTAGTCGCCGGCCTTGTCGACGCCGGTGATCGCGCGCTTCGACGCGAACGGGTGCACCTCGAGCGGCACGGCGTACGCCTCTCGCGCGACGGTGCCCGCCATGATCAGCGCGAGGAGGAGCGCCGCGGTCTTGCCGGTGAACAGCGATCGCAGCCGCGCGTAGAGGAACCCGGATCCCAGCAGCAGCGCGCCTACCACGGTGAGCACCACGATCTGATAGGTGCGGGCGAGGCTCCACACGTCGAAGCCGATCAGCTTGGCGATCGTGCCGACGAACACCGCGAGCCCGAGGTAGCGGTGGAAGGCGTCCTTCACCAGGAAGCCGATCGCGAGCAGCACCATCGCGGCGCCGGCGAGGGTCAGCGTGGTGACCATCGCGAGCTTGGAATACTGCGCGCTTTTGGCCGCCTCGACCGTGTCCCAGAAGGCGGAGAACTCTAGGTTGTCGAGGATCATCGGCGGCGGCATGGGCAGCTCCAGCGTGAGGTTTCTGAGCTCGCTCACCGAGAAGCCGATGAGGAGGAAGTGGCCTATCACCGCCATCGCGCCGGCGAAGGGGCGGCGGTTGGGGCGATCGCTCTTCGACAGGCCGCGCGCGCTCCCGAGGAACGCGAGGCCGGTGCCCACCAGCGCGAACGCGCGGGGGTTGAAGAAGGGCGTGAGGCGGTAGAGGCCCTGGCGGCCCTCGGTCCAGCGATACAGATCGACGAAGCGCTGGGTCTCGTCGACGTCGATCGCGAAGAGGCGCAGCAGCGTCGCGAACACCAGCACCACCAGCAGAACGACCCACGCGGGGCTGTCGTCCTTGGCCCAGATGAGCGCCGCGATCAGCGCGAGGAGCGCCCAGACCACGGTGATCGTCGCGCCGGTCAGCGCGAGCGCCATCGCCAGCGCGAACAGGCCCAGCGCCTGCGCGGCGAGCACCGAGACCCAGCTCTTGAGATCGGGGCGGACGCGGCTGATCCAGACGGCGATCGCCAGATCGGTGATGCCGGCACCGGCGGTGATCAGCGCGCGCAGCGTGGGCAGCGAGTCCGGTGTCGCGCCGAACACCAGGAGGACCGCTCCGAGCGTGGCGACGGAGAGCGTGAGCAGCTCCATCCACTTCAGCGCACGGCCGCTGTGGATCGCGTGCACGACGCCGCCGACGTGCACCGCCGACCAGGCGAGGATGCTCAAAAGGAGCGGTAGATCGAGCGGGGCGCCGCTGCGGTCGCGCTGCTCGACGCCGACCAGCAGCATCAAGAACGCGATCGCCACGCCCGCCACGCCGAGGCCGGCGAGAGCGGCGCGCTGGCCGAGGATGACGATCGCCAGCGCGACGACCGCGACGATCAGCGTGAACGCGGTGACGCGGTGGTGATCGAGCAGGAGGATCGCCGCGAGCACGGTGAACACGCCGAGCCCGACGGCCCCGCGGATCGCCGCGCCGGGCTCGATGGTCTGGTTCTCCTCGAGCGCGGTGCGCAGGAACGCGACGACGTAGACCGCGGTCCAGACGCCGAGCACGCCGAGCACCAGCGTCTGATCACCGATCGGGACGTCCGGCAGCCGCGCCGCGAGGATGAGGAACGCCGCGATCATCGGCACCATCAAGAGATCGGTGCGCTCGAGCTTGTGGAGGCTCACGATGCCGATGGTCCCGGCGACCACCATCGCGAGGCCGAGCGCGAGCGGACGATCGGGCACCAGCGCCGCCCAGCCGGCGTGCATGAGGAGCAGCGACGCGAGGGCCAGGGGGATGGTCCACTTGGACTTTTTCAGCGCAAAAGCGGCGGCCAGCCACTCG
>Ga0105047_10000430_pt1 | contig 71176 bp, 43 predicted proteins | sample MAT04_FD_78384 | JGI IMG/M metagenome (GOLD analysis project Ga0105047, IMG submission 78384) | Freshwater microbial communities from Lake Fryxell liftoff mats and glacier meltwater in Antarctica - MAT-04 (megahit assembly) | ecosystem: Environmental > Aquatic > Freshwater > Ice > Liftoff... | reverse complement strand
GAACTCGAAGGCCGCGGCGACGGCGACGCATCCGACGCGAGCGGTGCTGGTGAGGTTGACACCTCCGACGAGGCTCAGGCCCGCGCCGAGCGGGAAGAGATCGCCGAGTCCAAGGCACGAATCGAAATGCTCTTTACCGTCGCCAAGGCGGATCGGGCCAAGATCCCCGCGCTCAAGAAGGAACTCGATGCTCAGCGCGTCTTCCGCCGCTACGAGAATCGCTTCCTCGACCTGTTCCGCGAAAAAAACTCCTAATCACTCCGCGGATGGGCCACACCGCCCGGAGCCAACCACACACTTCTCCCAGCCTCGGGCGATTCTCGGCTTTGCCGCGTTCGTCCGGGGTTTTCGGTTGCGCGTTGCTAACCTCAGCGACTCATGCAAGATCGTGGCGCGCCCATAGTGTCCGTCGAGAGGATGCAGTCTATCGACTCCACCTCGCTCCACGCACGCCGCGAGCTGCTCGCCGGCCGGCTTCCGCCCCGCCCGATCGCCTTCGTCGCTACCGAGCAGACCGGCGGCATTGGCCAGCACGGCCGCCCATGGTCCAGCCCGCGCGGCGGGCTTTGGCTCACGCTCACCTGGCCGCTCCTCAGCCCCGCGCGCACGCCCCCTCCTACCACCATCGCCATCGCACTTGGCGTAGCTGCCTGCAACGCCATCAATGGCCAGCTTGACCTTGCCGGCGCTACAGACCGGGCTCAGCTCAAGTGGCCTAATGACCTCATGCTCGCCGACCGCAAAGTCGGCGGTATTCTGCTCGAACTGGTTCCCCACGAGGGGTACACGGTGCTCTTTGTCGGCATTGGAATCAACGTCAGCGTGGTGCCCAGTGATCTGAAGCCCGGTGCACAAGTTACTGCCGGGTCACTCAACTCAGTCCTCCCGCCAAACGCACACCCGATCGAACTCGCCCCGCTGCAGGCCGAAGTCATCCGAGCGCTGACGCGAACGCTCCATTCCCCCCCGGCTGATCAACGGACGGTCCCGGCTGCCCGCGCCCTTCAGTGGGGCCTCGGCCGGGTCGTCAACGTCTCACTTCCCGATGGCAGCAAGGTGGCGGGCAAGATCAGAGGAATCTCGGACTCCGGCGAGCTTCTGGCCGAGATTGACGGGCAGCTTCGGGCTATCCCTTCTGCCGGCCAGCTTGGATAGCGGTCCTGTAACAAAGTTACCCAGTTTACCAAAACGAGGCAAAACGCGATTCTCCCGCACCGCAAGCGAACGCCAAGCCTCGAACTGCTTGAAAACTCGCCCCTAACCGTGACCATCCTCTTGACAGTTCGCCGTTTTCGTATATGTTCAACTGTGCGCTCGCCTCGTTCGGCGGTCAGATAGACCCGAACTGGCACCGCCGTTTCATCCAGTACAAAGGAAACCCTCTCCCGGCAAGCCGGGGTGGGAGGAAGGAACGGAGGAGAGAGAGCGAACGGGCGGTCTTGTCCACCACCCATCCCGGCTGCGAATTGACCGTTCGCTGCCGGGTTTTTTATTTTTGCTCAGCCGGTGCGATCCTGCCCAATGACCGCGCCGCCGCCAGTGCTCGGCACCAGGCCGGTGCTCAGCACGCCACCATTCAAACGAGCATCCGATCTGATGTGCCGGCTCACACACTGAACAGGAAGTGGCAAACGTCGCCATCCTGCATGATGTAGCCCTTGCCCTCGGTCCTCATCTTGCCGCCCTCGCGGATGGCTTTCTCGCTCTTGAACTGCTCAAGGTCCTTCACCGCGTACACCTCAGCGCGAATGAACCCACGCTCGAAGTCGGTGTGAATCACGCCGGCCGCCTGCGGGGCGGTCGCCCCGACCGGCACCGTCCACGCCCGGACTTCCTTCTCGCCAGCCGTGTAGTACGACTGCAATCCCAACAGCTTGTACGCCGCGCGGCCGAGAGCGGCCAAGGCCGGCTCCACCATGCCCATGCTCTGGAGCATCTCAGTCTTGTCAGGCTCGCCCAGTTCCGCAAGTTCGCTTTCGATCTTGGCGCACACCGGAACCACTTCCATGCCCTCAGCCTTGGCGAGCTCCCGCACCTTCATGGCCATTGGCCCGGTTCCGTTCACATCGCTCTCGTCAACGTTGGCAACATACAGCACTCGCTTGGCCGAGATCATCCCCAGCGATCGCATGATCTTGATCTCATCGGGATCGGTCACGTCTTTGATTACGACGCGTGCCGGCTTGCCATCGTTCAGCACGGGCAACAGCTTCTTGAGCACATGGAACCGCGCGATGTCCTCCTTGTTGCCGCTCTTGGCCGCACGCTCGGCCTTGCCGATCGAGCCCTCAACGGTCTGAAGGTCGGCCAGGATGAGCTCCACCTCAATCGTCGCAATATCGCGCAGCGGGTCGACCGTTCCCTCGACGTGCGTGATCTCTTCGCCGCCCGGGGCCTTCTCAAAGCACCGAACCACGTGAAGAATCGCGTCCACCTCGCGAATGTGCGAGAGAAACTTGTTGCCCAGCCCTTCACCCTTGCTCGCGCCCTTCACAATGCCCGCGATGTCCACCAGCCTCAGCGCCGCGGGAATCACTTTCTGCGTCTTGATGAATGACTGGATGAGCTGCAGCCGCGGGTCGGGGATCGGCACCACGCCCACGTTGGGCTCGATGGTCGCAAACGGATAGTTGGCCGCCAGCGCGTTCGCCGCCGTGAGGGCATTAAACAGCGTGGACTTGCCGACGTTGGGCAGACCGACAATTCCAGCTTCCATATTCGCACCTCAAAGGACTCGGGGGCCATACACACATGGCCGGAAAAAACGGGGCCGATGATAGGTCCGCGTTCTTGCCCGGCCCGCTTTCGGGGCCCTTCCCGGCCTCCAGAAAGCCGCCGCCCGCCTCATTTTTCGTAGTCGTGCCGCGCCTCGGAAAGTACGAACGCGTCCACATTCTGTTTGATCAGGCCGTCGTCCATCTGCAGGATCTGGTCCGCATGGTGAAAAATGCGGTTATCGTGGGTCACCACGATCACGCAGCGCGGCCGTCCATGCTCGTCCAGCGAGCGCGAAGCGTCCTTGATCAGGTGCATGACCGACTGCCCCGTCTTGGAGTCAAGCGCGGCCGTCGGCTCGTCGCACACCAGCAGTCGAGGGTTGCCCACGAGCGCTCTGGCAATGGCCACCCGCTGCTGCATACCCCCCGAAAGCTGCGACGGCCGCGCCGTCATCCGCTCACCCAGCCCCACCGCCTTCAGTGCCGCCGCGGCTCGCTCCATCGCCTCGCTTCGACGCACGCCGCGAATCGTGAGCGGCACCATCACATTCTCAATCGCGTTCATCGGGGCCAGCAAGTTGAACTGCTGAAAGACAAACCCGACCATCGCGCCGCGCCGACCGGTTTTCGCGTCGCCCTTCAGCGACCGCCACTCCACCCCAAACATCTCGCACTCACCCTCGTCAGCATCAAGCACGCCCGAAATGATCGAAACCAGCGTTGTTTTCCCGCATCCAGACGGCCCCACCAGCATCACCAGTTGCCCCGGCCCAACGGTCATATCCACTCCCCGCAGCGCCGCGACCCGCGTCGGACCCGCTCCAAACCCCTTGGTGACTCCCCGGCAACGAACCGCCGGGCTGGTGGAACTGGCCGGCCCTTCAGGCACATCACGAATCGGGTTGGACGAGGGCTGCATCACGGGCGGACCCATTGTTGCCCCGCCGGACGTGACCACCAGCACGGCCAGAAATTTCGCCACAATCAGCCCCGCCGCGGCATGCAATTTCTGCCCCCTCAAACGACCAATTCACTCCCGTTTTTTCTGGTCCGCTCCTATCATTTCCCTCTCCCCGGATAGGCCGATTTTCTTTGGGATGGAGCCCTGCTGATGCTTCCCTTTTCCGCCCTTGCTCGTAGCGCCGACGGCCCTGTTGAATCCGCCGGCGGCGATACTCCAGTTGAGCCCTCGGGCCTTCCTGCGCTCAACCAGCCCGGTCGCATCATCGACCTCAAAATCGAACGCGAGCTTCAGGACTCCTACCTCACCTACGCCATGAGCACCATTATGGACCGGGCCCTGCCCGATGTTCGTGACGGCCTCAAGCCCAGCCAGCGCCGCATCCTCGTCGCCATGAACGACCTGCGCCTCAATCCCGGCAAGAAGCACCTCAAGTGCGCCAAGATCTGCGGCGACACCTCGGGTAACTATCACCCCCACGGTGAATCGGTCATCTACCCCACGCTGGTGATCATGGGCCAGAAATGGCGCATGCGTCAAACACTCATCGACCCCCAGGGCAACTTCGGCTCGATCGTGCCCGATCCGCCCGCCGCCATGCGTTACACCGAAGCCCGCATGACCCACGCAGCGGTCGATCTTCTTGCCGACATTGATCTCAACACCGTCGACTTCCAGCCCAACTACGACGACCGGCTGAAGGAACCCACCATCCTCCCGGGCAAGTTCCCCAACCTCATGGTCAACGGCGGCGTCGGCATTGCCGTCGGCATGGCCACGAGCATGGCCCCCAACAACCCAGTCGAAGTGCTCGACTCCATCATCCGCGTCATCGAGAATCCTGATGTCACGCTCCTCGAGCTCATGCAGGACGTAAAGGAAGGCACCGGCGAGTCCGCCCGAATCATCCGGCACGGCATCAAAGGTCCCGACTTCCCGACCGGCGGCGTCATCATGGGCCGGCGCGGCATTATCGAGGGCTACGAAACCGGCCGCGGGCGCGTCGTCATCCGGGCCCGCATGCACACCGAGCCCATGCCCGGCAGCAAAGACCGCGAGCAACTCGTGATCGACGAACTGCCGTACAACGTAACGGTCACAACCATCACTGAGCAGCTCGCCGCGGCCCGCAACGACGAAAAGATCACCGAAGTCGGTGGGGCCTACAACGAGAGCAGCAGCAAGAATCCGGTGCGCATTGCCATCGAGCTCAAGAAAGGGGCTGATGCCGGCGTTATCGAAAAACAGCTCTACGAGTTCACTTCGCTCCAGCAGAGCTTCTCGATCTACAACATCGCCCTCGTCAACCGCCAGCCGCGCACGCTCTCCCTCAAAGAGATGATCCGCTGCTACGTCGACCATCGCGAAGTCGTCATCCGCCGCCGCACCCAGCACCTGCTCAACGAGGCTCGCAAGCGCGCCCACGTGCTCGAGGGCATGATCTTCGCCGTCTGCGAGATCGACGAGGTCATCCGACTCATCCGCGCTTCGCGCACGCGTCAGGAGGCCATCGAGAAGCTCATGGCCCGTCGCTTCCGCATTCCCGCCGACCACCCCGCAGCGGCGACCATCCCCGCCCGGCTCATCGAGGCCGTCCGCCGGGCCGAGCTCGCCGGCGGGGGCGTCTCGCTCTCACGCATCCAGGCCGAGACCATCGGCGCCATGCGGCTTATCCAGCTCGTTGGCCTTGAGATAGAGAAGCTCGTGGGCGAATACCGCGAGGTGTCGTCCGAGATCGAAAACTACGAGCGCATCCTGGCAAGCCGCGAAGTCATCCTCGGCATGATCAGGCAGGACTGCGAGGAGATGAAGCTCCGCTACGGCACGCCCCGCGTGACCGAGATCCAGGAAAGCGAAGGCGAAGACCTCAACATCGCGTCGCTCATCCCCGTGATGGACTGCGCCGTCACCATCAGCCACCAGGGCTACGCCAAGCGGGTGCCGCTTGATACCTATAAGCAGCAGGCCCGCGGCGGCAAAGGGATCATCGCCGGAAGTGCGAAAGAAGATGACTTTATCGCACATCTGTTCGTGGCCAGCACGCACGACGACCTGCTCTGCTTTACGAACACCGGGCGGGTCTTTAAGATCAAAGTCTTTGAGTTGCCCGAACTGCCCCGCACCAGCAAAGGCCGCCCGCTGGTGAATATTTTGGAGTTCAAGCAGGATGGCGCTGGCGCGACTGAGAAGGCCATTGCGTTCCTCAACATTAAGAACTTTGAGGAGGGTTCGCACTTCCTGACCACCGTCACGACCAACGGTATCGTGAAGCGGACCCCGCTGAAGGACTATCGCAACGTCCACAAAGGCGGCCTCGTCGCCGTCGATATCCGTGAGGGTGACTCGCTGCTGGATGTGATTCTTACGACCGGCACCGATGACGTCATGCTCATCACGGCCGAGGGCATGGCGATCCGCTTCCCCGAAGATGATGTGCGGGTGATGGGGCGCGGGGCGGGTGGCGTGAAGGGCATTGATCTTGCCGAGAGCGATGCCGTTATGGGCGTGGTGCAGATTCCCATGCGTCTCGACGACGAGGGCGACACTGTCACCGTTGATCCCACGCTCATGCTCCTGAGCATTACCGAGAACGGCTACGGCAAGCGGACGGCCATCGACGAATATCGCGTCCAGCCGGAGGTCGGCAAGATGCGTTCGCAATCGCGCGGCGGCAAGGGGCGGGCGGATATCTCAACGAGTGAGCGGAACGGCCGCACCGTTGCGGCGCTGGGTGTTTGGCCCAAGGACGATGTGGTGGTGGGGACCAAGGATGGGCAACTGGTTCGGCTACCCGCCGATGAAATCCGGCTGACGGGTCGGGGCACCCAGGGCGTGCGTGTGGTTTCACTCAACGAGGGCGACAAGGTTGTTGCGGCGACTCGGGTGGCACCTGATGCGACGGCTGCTGATGCGAGCGGGGGAACGCCCGGTACGCCCGACGGGGCACCGGGTACCATCGGCGGTGCGGCAGCAAGCCCCGACGGTGCTGGCCCGCCGAATAGGTCCGATCCCGCTGCTTCACCCGCGCCCGACGCGCCGTAAGCCGTTGGCAGAGTTCATCGTGTTCGTCGCGTCAATGTCTCGACTGCAACCCTCTTTTTTTGGTACCATCCCCCAATGGCCAACCTCACTCTCGTTCAAGCGATCACGCTCGGTCTTCAGCAAGAGATGACCAAGGACTCCCGCGTGGTGATCCTTGGCGAAGATGTCGGGCTCAACGGCGGTGTCTTTCGGGTCACCGAGGGTCTGCAGAAACAGTTCGGCAAGGACCGAGTCATCGATACGCCGCTCTCAGAGTCGGGCATCATGGGTTCGGCCATCGGCCTCGCCATGGCCGGCATGCGGCCGATTCCGGAAATCCAGTTCGACGGCTTCATGGGCCCGGCCTATGACCAGCTCGTCAATCACGCCGCGCGGTTCCGCAACCGAACCCGCGGCAGCATCACGGTGCCGCTGACGGTGCGGGTGCCGGTGGGCGGCGGCATTCATGCGCCGGAGTTTCATTCCGATTCGCCCGAGGCGATTTATACGCATAACCCCGGCATTAAAGTGGTGATGCCCAGCACGCCCTATGACGCCAAGGGTCTGCTCATCTCCGCCATCCGCGACCCGGACCCGGTCATCTTCTTCGAACCCAAGCGCGTTTACCGCTCGTTCCGCGAGGAAGTGCCCGAAGAGGAATACCTCATCCCCATCGGCAAGGCCAAACTCGTCAGCGAGGGGACCGATCTCACCATCGTTTCGTGGGGTGCTAGCGTCTTCCAGTGCCTTGAAGCCCTTGACAAACTCCCGGAAGATCAGTCCGTCGAACTCATCGATCTGCGCACCATCAACCCCATCGATATAGACACCATCGCCCAGAGCGTTGAGAAGACCGGCCGATGCGTGATCGTGCAGGAAGCCCCCAGGACCTGCTCCATGGCCAGCGAGCTTTCCGCGCTCATCCAGGAGCGGTGCTTCCTCTCGCTCAAAGCCCCTGTGCAGCGGGTCTGCGGCTTCGACTGCATCATGCCTTACGCCAAGCTTGAGCTCGACTACCTCCCCGACGCCCATCGCGTGATCGAGGCCGTGGCCCAAACGCTGGCGTACTGAGCCTCTGGTGATCGCTCCAACTCTCGGCATCCAAAACGAAAAAGGCCGACCGAGCTTCTTGCTGGGTCGGCCTTTTCAGTTGTTCGTCGTTTGGACCGAGCCGGCGTTTCTTACCGCTTCATCGCCGTCGCCACCTTGCGCATCGCCTCGGTCACAGTCGCGATGTTCGCATCAGTCAGGGCCTGGTGCATCGGCAGCGACAGCACTTCCTTGGCGAGCCTGCCGCTCACGCTTGGGTGATCCTTCACAAACGAGCTGAACGCCGGCTGGTTCGTCAGGCACTTGGGGTAGTGTACAGCTGTGGGCACGCCTTCAGCCCCCACGGCCTTGCCGAACTCATCGCGCGAGCACGAGAAGCGGCCGTCCTCAAGCTTCACCGTGTAGAGGTGATACGCCGACACCGCTCCGGGCGTGATCGCCAACGGGGTGATGCCAAGGCCCGCGCTCTTGAAGAACGCGTCGTACTTGGCCGCGACCGCCCGGCGAGCGTTGGTTTCCGCCTCCAGTCGATCAAGCCGCGAGCACCCGATGGCGCCGGCCATGTCGTTAAGGCGATAGTTGTAGCCGACCTGCTCGTGGAGATACTTCTCCGTCTCGCCATGGCTGCGGAGCAGCTTGATCTGCCGCGCGAGCCCGTCGTCATTGCAGGTCACAATGCCGCCCTCGCCGGTCGCGAGGTTCTTGGTGGCGTAAAGCGAATACGTCACCACGTCGCCGAACGCGCCGATGCCGGTGCCTTGGTAGGTCGCCAGGTGAGCCTGAGCCGCATCGAAGATGACCTTGAGATTGTGCCGCTTGGCCAGCGCCAGTGTCGCGTTGATATCCACCGGGCAGCCATACATGTGCGTCACGGCAATGGCCCGCGTCTTGGCCGTGATGCGTTTCTCGGCATCCGCCAAATCGACCTGACCCGTCGCATAGTTGGCATCACAGAAAATCGGGTTGCCGCCACGCGCCACGACCATGCTCACCGTCGCGACGTACGACCATGCCGGAACCAGAACGTCATCGCCGCGGTCAAATGTCGCCTCATACGCCAGTTGCAACGCGCATGTCCCATTGGCACAGGTCATGGCGTGCTTGGCGTTCGTCACCTTGGCCCAGCGTTCTTCCAGTTCGGCGCACTTCACGTGGGCCCGGAGCATGCCCGAGTCGAGCACCTTGAGCACCGCGTCCTTGTCGGCTTGCTGCAATCCTGCCGCCATGAACGGAACCGGCGTTTTCGAGACCGGCGTGCCCCCTTTGATGGCCAACAAATCGGCGGAAACAGCAGAAACGGCAACAGGGGCGTTTGGCGCGGCGGTGGTCACGGGGAGATCCTTCTCGTGCGAGACTGAAACGAACTCGGAAAACCAATGTCAAGGATAGGAAGATGACCCAAAGGAACCGAGCAATATCGACAAAACGCCCTTCCACAAACCAAACGGATGCCCGAACCGGTTTGGATCGATCCGTCGGTCCCTGCGGGTCGTATCGATCGTGCAACGTGTAGCGGGAAAAGGCCGATGTACAGCAGTCTCTATGATTGTCTCCATGCTCAACCAACAGCTCCGTGTTCAACTTCTATCAGGGTTCGCCCTGGGTCTCGTGTCTGCCTGCGGCGGTACGCTTGCCCAGTCCGCTCCCCCGGCCCCCGTCGCGCTTGAGCCACGACGTCTGGACGCCCCGATACCCCCGACCGTCCGCCGACCCGGCGGGCAGGCCAATCAGCAATGGATCGATCGGCATCTCCGCTTCGGCGGCACCGATTGGTTCACGCGGGCCCGCCAAGATTCACCCCTCGGCTTCACCCTCGCCATCGAGGTTGAAGAGATCATCGCCAAGGGCGGCGTTCGCGTCAAAGCGGGCGACGTGCTCATCCGTGGCCGCGATGGCGAAATGATCGCCGCCCTCAACGTGCAGGCCGCCCGCGCCAGCAACGAGACAGAGATCGACACCGCCGTCGCCGCGCAGGAACTCGGCCAGATCCGCTTCGATGCCGTCGAGGAGGCCAAGAAAGAAGGCGTCAACAACCCCGCCGAATACGAAGAACGCCGCGTCCAGTTGGTGAGCTCGAAGATCGCCGTCATCGCCGCGCGCAAACGCCTTGAAGAGGAGCGGCTCAAAACCGATCAACTCCGCGAGCAGTGCAAACGGTACCGGATCGTCGCGCCCTTTGACGGCATCGTCGATCAGGTCGCCTGCGAGGTTGGGCAGACCGCCAACGAGAACCAGCCGGTCATGCGCCTCGTGGATATTGATGCGCTGTGGATCGATGTGCCGGTGAAGATCGGCGACACGATCAGCCAGGGCCTCAAACCCGGCCACCCCGCCTGGATGCTGCTCGACCTTCCCGGTCCGCCGACGATCCTCGAGGGCAAAGTCCTCTACGTCGCCCCCGCGGCAGACTCATCAAGCGGCACCCGCCGCGTGCGAGTCGAAGCCATGAACCCTGATCAAAAGCCGCCCGGCACCGCCGCCAGCGTCCGCTTCACGCCGCCGGAGCCCGACTGGAACAAGGCCGAGCGTGAGACCACCGCGCCGGCGACCAAAACGAGCAACGCGCCGACCGACTCCGGGAGAGGGGGTCAAAAGTGATCGAGCAAACGAGCCTGAAATCACCCGGCTGGCAGAAGGTGATCGCCGAACTCTCGGCTTGGTGCCCCGACGATCGTACATATCTTGAGCGTCTCCTCCGCGTCATCGCGCGCGTCAGCACGGCAAGACAAGCCGTCCTTGCGATCCCCGCCGGCGGCGATGCCAACCAGCCCGACGTGCGTGTCATGTCCGTCTGGCCTGCCCCCGGCGGCGGTCCGGATGCATCCGACAAAGTCGGCACCCCCACCGATTCCGCATCGATCGAGTTCGCCGCCGATGTTCGCGGCGCCGCGTGGGCGGCCCTCGAAACCAACCAATCGCGCGTCTTCACCCTCGAAGCCAAGACCCAGTTCTACGACGGCACCAGCAGCGCCTCAGGCTACATCCTCGCCATCCCGCTCACGGGCGCCACCGGCATCACCCCCGGCGCGGCCGATTCGCCCCGACCCGTCGCCGCCATCACGCTCCTGCTCGAGCCCCGCGCCAAGCCCGCCGTGCAGAGCACGCTCGCCATGGCCGAGGTGCTCGCCGGCTACACCAGCGCCCACGCCGCCCGTCGCGAGCTGCAGCGCACCCAGTCCACCTCAATGGCGCTCGACCTCGCCACCCGGCTCATCGGCGCCATCAACACGTCTTCCAGCTTCAAGGGCGCATGCCTGCAGCTCACCAACGACCTTTCCAAGCAGCTCCGCGCCGACCGCGCCGCGCTCGGCTGGATCGCCGCCGACAAAGTCCGGTGCATCGCCATCAGCGATACCGAGCACTTTGATCGGCGGACCGCGATGGTCCAGAAGATCGAAGCGGCCATGGATGAATGCCTCGATCAGGAACAGCCGGTGATCTTTCCGGCCCCAAGTGCAGATTCTGACGTGCTTCTCGCCCAGGCTATCACGCAAAGCCACCGCGAGCTCGCCGCCGGCAACACCTCACTCCGCATTATGAGCGTTCCGCTCCGCGACGGCGACAAGACCATCGGCGTCATGACGCTGGAGATCGCCCCACCCGAAGGAAGCACGCCCGCCGCCGCCTCGCGAATCGACCTGCAGGCCGTTGAGCTCACGCAGGCCGCCATGGACCTCGTCACGCCCGTGCTACGCGTTCGCCGCAGCGACGACCGCAACCTCGCCCTCCGCGCCTGGGACTCCACCAAGCGTTCGGCCTCGTGGATCGTTGGCCCCAAGCACACCGTCTGGAAAATGGTGGGCTTGCTGGTGATCATCGCCATGCTCTTCGTTACGTTCTTCCACACCACCTACCGCATCGGTGCCGACTTCACGCTCCAGCCTCGTGTCCGACAAGTCATCTCCGTGCCGTTCGAGGCGCAGATCAGCACCGTGGGCATCAGCGAAGAGACCGGCAAGCCCGTCGAAGCCGGCATGCGCGTCCGCAAGGGCGACCTGCTCGTCCAGCTCGACACCATCCGCTTCGAGCTCAAGGCCCAGGAGTCTCGCCAGAAGCTCCGCCAAGCCGAAGCCGCCATGCACATGGCTCGCGGCGAGAACAAAATCGCCGAAGCCCAGCGGGCCCAGGCCCAGATGGCCCAGGCCACCGCCCAGCTTGATGCCGACGAAGACGCGATCCGCCGGGCCCGCATCGTCGCCCCGATCGACGGCGTCATCCTCGCCGGTCGCCTCAACGACCGAATCGGCGCCACCGTCAAGCTCGGCGACAAGCTCTTCGAGATCGCCCCCCTCGACGATATCGTCGCCGTCACGCAGGTCGACGAGCGCGATGTCTCCTTCATCACCAAGGGCGTCACCGGCCGGCTCGCCACCCGCTCGCACCCCGGCGACAAGTTCGATATCGAAGTCGAAACCGTCGTGCCGCTTGCCACCGCCGAGGAAGGCAAGAACCTCTTCGAGGTCCGCGCCAGGCTTGTCTCTCCCCCGCCGCCGTGGATGCGCCCCGGCATGGAGGGCATCGCGCGCCTCGACGCCGGTAACCGCTCCCTGCTCTTCATCGGCACCCGCCGCATTCTTGACGCCGTCCGCCTCTGGCTCTGGTAATCGCTCTCCACCGGGTCTTTCAACCAAGCTACCCCTCCGGCACGCCGCTCGTGCCCAGCAGAACGCCCTATGGAACGCCCCACCTTCAGCCCATTTTGGCACCGCGTACGAACGCTCAAACCGCGCTTGCGGCCCCACGTCCAGATCACGCGCCAGCACTACCGCGGCCGCCGCTGGCATGTCGTCCACGATCCCGCCTCCAATCAGTTCTACCGCCTTTCGCCAGTCGCCCATGACTTCGTCTGCCTGCTCGACGGCACTCGCGAAATCGAAGAAGCTTGGAAGATCTCCCTCGCCAAGTTCGGCGATGCCTCGCCCACACAGAACGAGATCATCGAGCTGATGGGCCAGCTCTACAACTCCAACCTCATCGCGATCGACACAACCCCCGAAACCGAACAACTCCTGCAGCGCGGCAAAGACCGTACCAAGAAGCGCATCGCACAGCAAGCCATCGGCATCATGTACTTCCGGCTCCGGCTGTTCAACCCCGACCGGTTGCTCACCTGGGTCGAACCATTCCTCCGCCCCGTCCTCAACCGCTGGGGCTTCATGGCGTGGTGCGCGTTCGTCATCTACGCGTTCCTGAGCATGCTCCCCCAGTGGAACCAGCTCGTCCGCGGCTTCGATCAATACGTCCTGCAGGCCAACCCCGCCAGCTACGGCTGGATTCTGGCCGTTTTCGTCGCCCTCAAGCTCTGCCACGAGCTCGGTCACGGTGTCATCTGCAAGCGCTTCGGCGGCCAGGTGCCCGAGTTCGGCGTCATGCTCCTCGTCCTCATCCCCTCACCGTTCGTCGATGCCTCCTCCTGTTGGGCGTTCCCCAACAAGTGGCAGCGCATCGCCGTCGGTGCCGGCGGCATGCTCTTTGAACTCTTCCTCGCCTCGGTCGCCGCGTTTGTCTGGCTCAACGCCCCCGAGGGCTCGCTCACCCGCCAACTTGCGTACCACGCCATGCTCACCGCCTCGGTGGCCACCGTGCTCTTCAACGCCAATCCGCTCATGAAGTTCGATGGCTACTACATGCTGTCAGACTTCCTCGAAGCCCCCAACATGATGCAGCGCTCGCAGCAGATGCTCACGTATCTGATGCAGCGCTACGTCTACCGAGTCAAGAACGCACGCTGCCCCAGCACCCTCACCGGCGAGAAGGCCCTCCTCCTCACCTACGGCGTGCTCTCGATGTGCTACCGCGTCTTCCTGTTCTTCGCCATCACGCTCTTCATCCTCGGCCAGATGTTCGCGCTTGGCCTCATCCTGGCCGTGTGGTCAACCGCGGTCTGGTTCATCATGCCAGTCGGCAAGTTTGCCCACTGGCTCGCCACCAGCCCCCAGCTCGCCGACAAACGCGCCCGCGCCGTACTCACCTCACTTGTCCTTGGCGTTGCCATAGCCCTCCTCGTCGGCATCGTTCCGATGCCCGACTGGCGCCGCGCCAGCGGCGTTATTGAAAGCACCAGGAAGACCGGCATCTTCTTTAAAACCGATGGCTTCGTCACGGCGGCGTTTGTAAAAACCGGGCAGCGCGTTCGCGAGGGCGATGTGCTCGTCACGCTCGAAAGCCCGGAGATCGTCCGGGCGATCGCCGAGACCGAGGGCGAACTCGCCGATGCCCGCGTTGCGCTCAGAATGGCCCAGGAGAAAGGTGAAGTCGGCACCGCCGACGTCGCCCAACGGCAGATCGCCCTCCTCGACCGAGCCAAGGAAGAACTCCTGGTTCGGCAAGGCGCGCTCACCGTCCGCGCGACGCAGGATGGTGTCATTGTCGGCGGTGACCCCGCCGCCCTCATCGGGGCCTACGCACAGGTCGGCGAGCCGCTCTGCGGAATTGTTGATGATCTCCACCTGCGAATCGTCGCGACCCTTCCCCAGGGTGAAGGTGCATGGTTCAACGAACTCTCACCCGATCAGTTCACCATCCGTTTCCGCACGGCCTCTCAGACTCAGCGGGTGTTCTCAGCCATCAACCCGCGTTCCCCCGCCGCGGCGCAATCTGAGATCCCCCACCCCTCGCTCTCCTTCAAGGGTGGCGGAGATCTTGAACCCGACCCCCGTGACGAGCACGGCCGCCTGGCCCGCCGGCCACAGTTCACGGTCTACGTGGACCCCGTCGCCTCAGCCGGTGCCGCCGACCAGACCGACGTCGGCAAGCCCGGCGAGCGCGTGTATCTCGTCTTCACGCTGCCCAGCAAACCTGTTCTCTACCAAGTTGTTGACCGGGTTCACAAAGCCATCCTCGGTCGCGTCAACCTGTAGTTTCCACGTCTATTCGCCTGTTCGCGGCCCGTTCCTGCATGACTCAGATCGCGACCAAATACCAGGTCCTCTTCGACTCGCTGCGAACCCGCCGCCGCAAGCCGGTCACCCTCAAAGGGCTTGACAAGCTCGCCGCCCGCGCTGGCGTTGCCGTACGCAATGCTCGAATCAACATCAACTGGCTGCGCCGCGAGGCCGAGAAGATCGATCTCCTCGGGCCGGCGATGCGTAACTACTCCGAAGCCGCCCTCGCCGACACGCTCGCCTCACTCCGCGAGATCTTCGTCCGCGGCCGCCAGGATGAAGAGATCGTTCGCCGCGGCTTTGCCGCAACCCGCGAGGCCGCCCGCCGCGAAATCGGCGAAGAGCCGTATGTCGTGCAGTTAATGGCCGCCCAGGCGCTCTACCACGGCCGCATCGTGGAAATGAGAACCGGCGAGGGCAAGACCCTCACCGGCTCCATTGCCGCGCCCCTCATCGCCTGGCAGCACAAGCACCTGCACGTCTTCACCACCAACGACTATCTCGCCAAACGCGACGCCGAAAGCCGCGCGCCTATTTACCGCCGTTGCGGCCTCACCTGCGGGTCGATCCAGCACGAGCAATCCCCCGACGAGCGCGCCGCCATTTACGCCCAGCCGATCGTCTACGGCACGCCCAAGCAAATCGTCGCCGACTTCCTCCGCGATCAGATCATGCTCGGCCGCACCGCCTCTGCGTGGGAAGGACGCCGCGGCCTCTCGCAAGGTGCCGGCGCCGGAAGCCCGCTCGTGCCCGGTCTTCGCGCCTGTCTGGTTGACGAAGCCGACGCCGTGCTCATTGACGAGGCCGTCGTGCCCCTCATCATCGCCCGCTCCCGCGGCGTTGATGAAATGTCCGACGTGTACCGTCAGGCCGCCGCCATCGCCGCCAAGCTCGATCCGCGCAGCGACTTCCGCGTTGAGCACCTAAGGCGTCAGGTCGAACTTACTCGCGCCGGGATTGCCCGCTGCGAGAAACTTGTTGAACCCCTCGACGAACCGATCTGGCGCGCCGCCCGCCGGGCCGAAGAGCTCATCAAGCAGGCCATCGTCGCCCGCGTCTGCTATCTGCACGGAAGCCAGTACCAGACCGTCGATGGCCGCATCGTCATCGTCGACGAGTTCACCGGCCGCTTCCTTGCCGATCGCTCGTGGGAGCACGGCCTGCATCAGGCCGTTGAAGCCAAAGAAGGCCTCGATATCACCGCCGACCGCGAGACCCTGGCTCGCATGAGCTTCCAGCGGTTCTACCGCATGTATCCCTTCATGAGCGGCATGACCGGCACCGCCGCCGACGGCACCGCCGAGATGGAGACCGTCTACCAGCGCAAGGTCACCATCATCCCCACCAACCGGCCAATCGCGCGCCGGGCCATGCCCACCCGCGTTTTCCGAACCAGCGAAGGGCGCTGGAACGCCGCCGTTGAGTCTATCGAAACCATCCACGCCACCGGCTGCCCGATCCTTGTCGGCAGCCGCTCCATCGCCGCCAGCGAGCTCATCAGTGGCAAACTCTCCTCCCGCGGCATCATGCACCGCGTCCTGAACGCCAACTTCGACAAGGAAGAGGCGAGTATCATTGGCCGCGCCGGCGAGCACGGCAGCGTCATCGTGGCGACAAACATGGCCGGGCGCGGCACCGACATCAAGCTTGACCTCCGCGCCCGCAACGCCGGCGGTCTCCACGTTATCCTTACCGAGATGCACGGCTCGCAGCGCATCGACCTGCAGTTCATCGGCCGCTCCGGCCGACAGGGCGACCCCGGCTCGTCGCAGATGTTCGTTTCGCTCGAGGATGAGCTCGTTCGCCTCCACGCGCCTCGCCCGCTCGCCGCCACCAAGCTCGCCGCCGCCGCCTTCGGCACCCTGCGCGACGAACTCTCCGGCCCCGGCCGGAAGTTAGCCCTCGGTCTTTTCCGCCTCGCCCAGCGAACCAACGAACTCCGCGACCGCGGCATGCGCTCACAGGTGCTCAGCCAAGATGACTGGGTCGAGAAGAACCTGCCGGGAATTTAGCCCCTACCCGCAATCCTCCCCGAAGAACACGCCGATGTACCTCCAAAGTGGTGCAGTCAAACGGATCGTTCCCGCCGCCGAGCCGAACCCGCAGCCAGGAGGCATGGGTTTTTTTGTGCACGACCGGCGAGGCAATGCCAGCGGTTTGCCAAACCCCGCCCCCGCCGCCGCTGTTGACATTGGCCATCTCGGCCGTCACGCCCAAACACCGCGAGCCCCGAGCCGGGGCGAGAGAAAGAACCGCCCGTGCCGAGGTCCGTTTTGAGATACAGCCGCGGCTGAGGCCGCGCGCGAACAATCAGCCCACCATGTCCACGCCGATTTACGAACTCTCAACCGACCACGCCCGCATGCAGATCGAGGTCATCCACGGCTTCCTTTCCAAGTCCTACTGGTCCTACGGCATTCGTCGTGAGGTCGTCGAGGCGGGCATCCGGCATTCCGTGGTTATCGGCGCCTTCGATTGTTCGTCCGCCGCGCAGATCGGTTTCGCCCGCGCCATCACCGATTTCGGCAGCTTCGCCTACCTCTGCGATGTCTTTGTAATTGACGGTCACGGCGGTCAGGGGCTGGCCCGAGAGATGGTCGCCGCCCTCATCGCCGATCCGCGCATTCAAACCGTTCGCCACTGGACCCTCGCCACCCGCGACGCCCACGGCGTATACGAACCATTCGGATTCAACCATGTTGAGGCCGGTCGGTGGCTGAGACTCGCCTGCCCCGTGAGCAACTGGCAGGAGCCCGGCTATTCCAAGCCTGATGCCCCCGCCCCCGGCTGAGAGATCATGCCGCCACTCGCTGAGCCGCCTGCTCAAAGCGATCAAACACATCACGAAGCCCGCCGAACTCGACCCGACGGATCGCTTCATCAACACTCACCCACGCCCGCTCTCGCTCATGCATCTCAGGCCATGAGTTCAACACCCGCGTCACCCGCATGGCAAATAGCCGCACCACAAACACCCGGCCGCCCTTTTCGTACCCGTAACTCCCTATCTCGTCGCGACCCGCGCCGTCAAGCTCACCAACCACCCCGGCTTCTTCCAGCGCCTCTTTGCAGGCCGACTCGCCCGGCGTCATCCCGTCCTCAATATGCCCTTTGGGAATGATCCACCCGCCCACGGAGTTGGTCACCAGCAGGATCTGCAAATGCCCGTCGGTGCGTACCCGATACGGCACCACGCCCGACTGCACCACCGGCCCCGAAGCGTCACTCGCGGGCGCATTTTGCCCAACCTTTCGTGCCTTCATACCGATAGCCTCCATGCAAACTTGGTATCCCGGATGGGGTGCCAAATCAGCGGCCGATGCGTCCTGCATCGCCGTCCAATCATTCTGTATCGGCGGTCCAGCGCGACTGATCCACAAATCCGGTCCTTCGACCGACCGCCGCGGGGCCACGAACCGGCTCAATGCACTGGGAATCGGCCGCACACCGCACGCACCTCGTCCCGCACACCCCGGCACACGTCACCGCTGCCGCCCCCACTCAGCACCTTGTCAAAGAGGCCGGCGATCGTCTCCATATCCGCCTCCTTCATGCCCCGGGTCGTCGTCGCCGGCGTGCCCAGCCGAATGCCGCTCGTCACCCGCGGCGGGCGCGAATCATTCGGAATGCCGTTCTTGTTGGTGATAAGCCCGCCCGCCTCGAGCCACTTCTCGGCATCGGCGCCGGTCAGCGTCTCGCTCTTGGTCCGCAGATCAACCAGCATCAGGTGATTGTCCGTGCCGCCCGACGTAATGCGGTACCCCCGCTTCATCAAGGCCGCAGCCAGAGCCTTGGCGTTCTTTACCACTTGCTGCTGATAGGTCTTAAAGCCCGGTGTGAGAGCCTCGCCAAACGCTACAGCCTTGGCGGCAATCACGTGCATGAGCGGTCCACCCTGAACGCCAGGGAAGACGGCCTTGTCGATAGCCTTGGCGATCGCTTCGTCGTTGGTCATGATGAGCCCGCCCCGCGGCCCGCGGAGCGTCTTGTGCGTGGTCGTGGTCACGATGTGCGCGTGCGGAAACGGCGACGGATGCACACCCGTACAGCACAGCCCGGCAATGTGCGCAACATCCGCCATCATCAACGCCCCGACCTCGTCGGCAATGGCGCGAAAGCGAGCGAAGTCGATCACCCGCGGATACGCCGAGTACCCACACAGCAGCATCTTGGGCTTGTGCTCAAGGCACACGCGCCGCACGGCGTCGTAGTCGATCTGCTCCGCCTCGGGATGGGCAAGGTCATAGTGCAGCGGATAGTGCACGGGCTTGTAAAACGAGCCCGAGAAGTTGATCGACATGCCGTGCGACAGGTGCCCGCCATCCTTCAGCAGCAGCGAGCAGAACGTGTCTCCCGGCTTCATCATGGCCATGAACACCGCCATGTTCGCCTGTGCGCCGGAGTGCGGCTGCACATTGGCAAACTGACAGTCAAAGAGCTGCTTAGCCCGGTCGCGAGCCACGTTCTCAATCTGGTCGTGAAACTCACACCCACCGTAATAGCGCGCGCCCGGGTACCCCTCGGCATATTTATTGGTCAGCCACGATCCCATCGTGTGCATGACGGCGGGCGAAACATGATTCTCCGAGGCGATCAGTTCCAGCGTGCTTTGCTGGCGTTCCCGCTCCTTGGTCATCAGGTCGGCAACCGCCGGGTCGTTCGCCCGAAGGAGCGAAAGGAGCTGGTCAGAGAGGACATCGCGATGAGACAATTCAGCCATGATCTATCGTAGTTCAGTCGGATTCAAGGTCGAACCGTCTCGTTCAACACCTCCGGTAAACCCCGCTTGGACCGCCCGTTCCAAAGCGAAGCAAGCTCGTGCCGCGACGAAACACCAAGCGCGGTATAAATTGCCTTCACATGATCATGCACGGTGTGCGGGCTCCGCACCAGTTTTTCGGCAATCTCTCGTTCCGTCTTTCCCTCGACCAGCCTCTCGAGAATACTCCGCTGGCTAGAAGAAAGCCGCGCAAGCACCGCTGCACGCCACTTGGCCGGCACTGCCACCGAGTGAACGAACCCGTCTCGAACCGCCGGCCCCAGACACGAAAAGACTGTTATTATTCGCCGCTCGTCCCACTCGATTGTGCCCGCCCCGTCTCCCCCAGCCCGACACTCCGCCGTCAGAAACAGCACACATCGGCCGCCAATCCACGGCGCTCCAAAATGCCCCTCCACAAACTCGCCAAACCCCTCAGCCGCCCGCGACCTTGCCAGCTTGCTGCTCGCCCACGCTGCATCGTCTACCACGTCCCGCCGGGCAAACACCCGACCTGAGACCAAACTGTTCACATACTCGCTCGTCAGCAGCCCAACTCCGTACGTGCTGCTCTCGCTCAGCGAGTGACTGCCGATCCAACCCTGCGAAGGACTCCACGCCCCGATACGCACGGTAGGCTCCGATCCCTGTTTTGCCGCATCGCCAACCAGCGTCCCCATCGCCCTGCCGCATCGGCCAAACCACTCATCGGCATCGACAGTCGGCTCGAGCAAAATCGCCGTCAAGGCCGAGGCTGCCCGCGACAGCATCACGCCTTGCGCGTCGATTCGTAGCTCCGCGATATGCCTTGGGGAGTGCGTTTCGATGGGTGGTCCCTACGACCTGCGACGATCAGTCCAATACAGCCGAAACACAAGATCTACGAGATCCGGTACGGGTGATATTCTTAGGCACTTTGTCGGCTACTGCGTCTCTTTCCTTGCAGCAATGCTCATTTGCAACCGCTTGCAGCGTGAAATTGTTGTACATGGGTATAAATACTTAGGTAAAGCGCGGACGCAGCAGCACCCATTTTCCTGCCGTCTCGCACGGTCGCCCACACCCTGCAATGACCGCGCCGCAGCCCGTCTCCCGATCGCCGTCTCGCTACCCTCTGCCCCCCAGGGATCAGCGTCTTGGAGCGTGGCCTCCTTCGCCTGTTCGAACCCGCCCGCCCAGTCGGCGTGCGATCGAACGCCCCAAGGTTGGAGTCGTTGATCATGAGCGCCGCGCACAACTCGCAGACACAAACTCTTCTCGCTGCCGACACCAATCAGGCCCTCGGAATCGGTCAGTTCGCTGTCGACTTCATGTCCAACTCCGCGCTTCGGGGCAATCCCGATGCCGCCGTGCTCGAGCGCACCAACCTCTTCCACATCGATGCCAGCATCTGCGGTGTCTCCGCTCTTGCCCTCGGCACCAACGCCCCTGTCATCCTTCGCGACGAAGCACTCTGCTACCGCGCGCCCGCCCGTGGCTTCGGCACCCTTGCGGGTCTCGGCACCGCCAAGGGCCGCCCCGGGGCCACCGTTTTCGGATCCGATGCCGATCTCGTTCCCGAGAAGGCCATCGTCGCCAACGCCGCCGCCGTCCGCGAATGGGATAGCAACGGCACCAACTTCGGCTACAACCCCCAGCTCGGCCACACCGCCGGCGAGTTCGGCCACAACGACTTTTACCCCGTCGCCATCGCTGCTGCCCAGCTCGCTGGCAAAGACGGCGCCTTTGCCCTCCGCGCCATGATGCTCCTCGACGAAATCCGCGGCCGTCTGGCCGAGGTGTTCTCGCTCAAGACCTATAAAATCGATCACGTCCTCCACGGCGCGATCGGCTCCGCCGCCACCTACGGCGCCATGCTCGGCGCCACCCCCGCGCAGATCGAAAGCGCCATCGGCATGGTCGTCGCTCACTATGTCCCGTTCCGCGCCATCCGCGCCGGCAAGCAGCTCTCAGACTCCAAGGGTTCCTCCGCAGCGATCTCGACCGAGGCCGCCATCATGGCCATGCAGCGCTCCACGCGCGGATTCATCGGGCCCAAAGACATTTTCCGCAACCCCGAGGCCGTCTTCTGCCTCTTCCAGAAACCCGCCAGCAAGGGCCGCTCCCCGTTCGATCTCATGCTCAGCCGCACCGGGAGCGACTTTGCCGTCATGGGCATGCACTTCAAGCTCGGCCTCTATGAACACCAGTCCGCCAGCGCCCTTCAAGCGCTCCTCAACCTCGTTGCCAAGAACCCCTCACTGCTCGCCGGCAGTGACGGCTCAAGCATCAAATCAATCAAGGTCGTGGCGTACGAGCCAGCCTACGGCATCATTGGCGATCCCGCCAAGCGCGACCCGCACACCCGTCAGTCGGCCGATCACTCGATGGTCTATATCGTCGCCACGCTCTTGCGCAAGGCCATTGAGCACAAAACCGCCGACTGGGCCCGGCTCATGCTCACCCCCTACGACTACAACGAAGCCGCCGTTTTCAACAAGTTCACGCGCCGCCTCATGGACAAGATCTCCTTCGAGCACGGCGGGCCCGACTACGACAGCAAGTATCCCGAGGGCATCCCCACCAGCCTCGTCATCACCGACGACGCCGGTGCCGAGCACGACAGCGGCCTGGTCATGTTCCCCACCGGCCACGCCCGCAACACCACCGCCGATCTCAAGAGCCTGCTCAAGCACAAGTTCCATCTGCTCGGCTCGCTCGGCGTCGCCGACCCTGATGCCCTCGTCAAACGGCTTTCGAATCTCGAGCGCAAGTCGATCGCCGAGATCGCCAGCATCAACAACTTTGAGATTCTCTCGCGCGGCAAGTTTGAATAAGCCCGGCTTTCCGTTCAAGCCACCCCTTCGCCCCAACGCCGCCCGGAGAATCTCCCGGCGGCGCTTTCTTTTGGCCCCCGCCTGCCGATCATTGCTCTGTGCCTCTGACCTCGGTCAATCCCACGCCACCACTCCCCCTCACGCTCTCGGCGCTTGGCGGGCCGGCCATTGGCCCGTTCACCCTCGTGCCCACCGGCGTTGCCACCGTCGGCCGCCTCCTCGAATCCACCATCTGCCTCATCAATGACCGCGTTTCCAGACGCCACGCCGTCGTTCTCCACAAACGAAGCGGCTGGTTCGTCATCGACCAGGGCAGCAAAGAAGGCACCTTCGTAAACGGCGTCGCTTCGCCCAAAGACCACCCCACCCCTGTCGGGCCCGGCGACATTCTCCGTATCGGCCCGTGGAGCTTCCGGCTCTCGCTCGGCGACGTTCCTCCATCAGAGCACGCCTTGGGCACCATCGACGATCGCGCCACCGCCCGTGTCCAGCGGCCCGCCGAATCCCCAGGCAACGTCGCCAGCCGTCGGCTCGGACTTCTCACCGACTGCATAGCCCGCCTAGACCGCCAGCGCGACGAAGCCTCTATCGCGCGGGCCGTTCTCGATTCCGCCATCCAGGCCTGCGGCTACGCACGCGGGGCCGTCCTCCGCCGGGTTGAGTCGGATGGTGATGTGGTCGTCGTGAGCTCAACGGGAATGGTCGTCACCGCCGACCGCCTGCCCTTCTCGCGCTCGCTCATCGCCGCCGCCTCTGAAGGTTCCGTCGCTGCCATGAGCCGTGGGACCGACCTCGGCAATCAGGCTCATTCGATCGCCGACCTCGGCATCCACTCGGCCATCTGTGCCCCCATCTTCGTCGCCGATGCCGTCACGGCCTATTTGTACCTCGACGCCCGCGGCGACGAACCTTCCCTCCGCCCCGATTCCGCCGCGTTCTGCGAGGCCCTCGCCCGCGCCGCGGGGCTTGCCCTCGCCAACATCAAACGGGCCGAGCTCGATACCCGCGAGCGCGAGCTCGCCGGCGAACTCGCCGCCGCACGCGAGGCCCAGCAGTTCATCCTTCCACCCTCTCACGGCACCGTCGGGTGCATCAAGTACGCCATGAAGATGTCTCCGGGCCTCTTCGTCGCCGGCGACCTCTTTGACGTCGTGCCCCTCACCGGCGAACGCATCGCCGTCGTAATGGGCGACGTTTCCGGCCACGGCGCCGCCTCCGCCATGCTCATGGCCAGCGCCCAAGCCCACCTGCACGCCCTGCTCACCGCCACCGGCGATGTCGCCCTCGCCGTCGATTCCCTCAACCGCTACCTCGCTCTCCGCGATACCGGCGGTCGATTCGCTTCCCTCTGGCTGGGCGTTTTCGAGCGCGGCGGTCGCCTCAGCGCCGTCGATGCCGGGCACGGCCACTGGCTCATCCGCCGCGCCGACGGAACCCCTCGCCAAATCATCGGCCCCAAGTCCATCCCCGTCGGTATCGATGCCGACGCCCTCTACGAACCGTGCACGGTAACGCTCTCTCCCGGCGAACGCGTCATCCTCTATTCCGACGGTGCCGTCGAAGAACGCAACGGCCACGGCGAGTTCTTTGGCCTCCAGCGCCTCGTCGCCGCCCTCGCCGCCACCACATCCACCAACGACGATGTCGCCGCCGTATTTGAGGCCATCCGTCACTTCACCGGCGTCACCACCCTCGACGATGATGTCACCATCGCTTCCATTGCCTGCGAGGACTAACAACTCGAACCTCCGCCCGCCTTCACGCTCTACCGTTCCACCTTCGCACTTCCCTGAGCACGCCATGCACGAATCTCCCCAGACTCCCACCGCTCATCCCGCCTTCTCGTCGGCGTTCCTTCGCGAGCTTTCCTGGCGCGGGTTCATCCATCAATCGACCGACCTCGCCGGCCTCGATGCCCACCTGAGTTCCGGCCATACCGCTTCGCGCAAGGCCTATATCGGCTTTGACCCCACCAGCGATTCGCTCACCATCGGCAACATGATCCCCATCATGATCCTCGCCCACTTCCAGCGCGCCGGCCACACGCCCGTCGTCGTCGCCGGTGGCGGCACCGGCCTCATTGGTGATCCCTCCGGCAAATCCGCCGAGCGTGAACTCCGCACCCCCAATCACGTCGCCGAAAACGTCCGCCGACAGATGCGCATCTTCGGCCAAATCCTTGTCTTCGACACCAACACACCCAATAACGCTTCAATCGCCAATAACCTCGATTGGCTCAAAGGCCTCTCGTTTCTCGACGCCCTCCGCGACATCGGCAAGCACTTCTCAGTGAACATGATGATCCAGAAGGACTCGGTCAAAGACCGTCTCCACAACCGCGACCAAGGCATCTCGTACACCGAGTTCTCCTACATGATCCTCCAGGCGTATGACTACGCCTACCTCCACAAGCATCAGGGAATCACGCTCCAGATGGGCGCCAGCGATCAGTGGGGCAACATCGTCGCCGGCACGGATCTCATCTGGTCCATGATGCAGGCCGACTTCGCACGCGCCGCGCCCGAAACCAACCCCGATTGGGAAGCCCACAAGGCCGCACTCCGCAAGCAGAACGATCAAATCCCCTTCGGACTCACCACCCCGCTCCTCACCAAGTCCGATGGCACCAAATACGGCAAAACCGAATCCGGCGCCGTCTGGCTCACGGCCGACCGCACCAGCCCCTATTCCCTCTATCAGTTCGCCCTCAACTCGGCCGATGCCGACGTCGAAGTCCTGCTTAAGAAACTCACGTTCCTGCCCGAGCCTGAAATCGCCGCCCTCATGGCCGAACACGCCGCCAACCCCGGCGCTCGCGCCCCCCACCGTGCGCTCGCCCGCAACATGACCGATCTGCTCCACGGTGAACCCGAACGCCTCGCAGCCGAAGCCGCCGCCGCGGCCCTGTTCTCTGGCGAAATCGCGAGCCTGCCCGAAAAAACCCTCGAAGAAGTCTTTGCGTCCGTGGCTTCCAGCACCCATCCGCGTTCCTCGCTCGAAGGCGAGGGCCTTCCACTGCTCGACCTCGTCGCCCAGACACTCTGCAAGAGCAAGACCGAAGCCCGTCAAGCCCTTGCCGATGGCTCGGTCGCCGTCAACGGCACGAAAGCCGGTGCGTCAGACAAACTGACCGCCGCCATGCTCCTGCACGGCCGCGTCATCGCTCTCCGCCGGGGCAAGAAAAACTGGCACATCACCCGATGGTCCTGATCGGCCCCAAGCGCCGAGCGGCCCAAGCCGACCCCTCAGCTCAACCGCGCCATCACGTCCTCAAAGTTCATGGCGTCTTTGATCTCGCGCTTCTGCGACCAAAGCACCTTCCCGTCACGTCCAATCACCACCGTGCCGCGCCAAGCGACGTTCAGGTCAGGCCAATAAAGACCGTACGCCTTGCACACCATGCGGTGCATGTCGGCCACAAACCGCTGCTTGAAGCCCTCTTTATCCGCCCACGCCTTCAGCACCGGGAACGAGTCGCACGAGATCCCAACGACCTGTGCACCCTTGCCCGACCAGCGGCCGATCTCCTCGTTGACGCACTTCATTTCCGTCCCGCACACACCCGTAAAGGCCATAGGGAAGAAGCACAACACTACGTCCCCGTTCTTGAGCGCGGCCGACAGTCGCCACGTCCCACGATCCTGGTCCGTCAGCTCAAAGTCAGGTGCAACCTCTCCGGGGGAGACGATCGAATCACGAACGGTTAAAAGCTCGTTGGCCATATGGCCCGAGCGTAGGCCAGGCCGAACCCGCCGACCGACTCGGCCGGATTCTCTCCTGCCCGTCGGACCCAAAACTGCCACCGCCGACCGCTGATTCCTGTATCACTCCTGACGAGCCCGTCCCGCCGTGTCTATGCTCTCTCTCTGACTCTCTGACCCTGCCTGTTTGTCACCTTAGCAGGAGGCGAAAGTGACTATCCGCCAAGCCGTGCCCGCCACTCTGAAAGACCGCTACGAAGACGTAAAAGACCGAATCGCCCGCGCCGCCCAGCGGTCCGGTCGTAACCCGTCGCAGATCCTGCTCGTCGCGGTCAGCAAATACAGCGGCGTCGACGAAATCCGCGAACTGCTCGCCCTCGGCCACCATGACTTCGGCGAGAGCCAGGTCCAGCAGCTCACCCAGCGCGCTGCCATGATGGACGAGTACTTCGCCCGCCAGCGCCGCCTTCCGGGTGCCAGCGGTCAGACCGAAGCCACCCAGCCCTCCCCCATCCGCTGGCACATGATCGGCCACCTCCAGCGCAACAAGGTCCGCAAGGTCCTCGAACTCTCGCGGCTCATCCACTCCATCGATTCCCTCCGCCTCGCCGAAGAAATCCAGGCCGCCGCCCTCCGCACCGACGCCACCGTGGACGTGCTCGTCCAGGTCAACTGCTCGGGCGAGAGTTCCAAGTTTGGCTGCGCTCCCGCCGCCTGCAAGCACCTCGTCGATCAGATCAACACCATGGTCCACGTCCGCGTTCGCGGCCTCATGACCATGGCCGCCCCCACCGCCGACGCCGATGCCACCCGTCTCTGCTTCTCGCGCTTGCGTGACCTCTACGACGAAATCCTCACCCAGGGCTACGGCGAGAAACACTTCGATCTGCTCTCTATGGGCATGTCGGGCGACTTTGAAATCGCCATCGAGTGCGGCTCCAACCTCGTCCGCATCGGCAGCGCCATCTTCGGCAGCGGCGACCGGCCTCCCACCAACGGCGACATCGAGTCAGACACGACCGGTGCCTGAGGCAGCCGGTGTGTTCAACCACCGTCGGACCTCACTGCCATCGAACCTCATAGCCACCGGCCCCCAACGCGGCTGATTACGCCGCGAAAAGTGCCGTCGACAGATAACGCTCACCGAACGAGCACGCGATCGTCACGATCTGCTTGCCCTTGAACTCCGGCCGCGCCGCGATCCGGGCCGCCGCGCACACGTTCGCACCCGACGAAATTCCCACCAGCAACCCCTCTTCTTTGGCCAGCCGCCGCGCCCACGCCATGGCGTCGTCGTTGCTGATCTTCTCGACCCCCGAAAGCAACGTTGTGTCGAGGTTCTTTGGCACAAACCCCGCCCCAATGCCCTGAATCTTGTGCAATCCCGGCGCGCCGCCCGAGATCACCGGCGACGCCTCAGGTTCCACAGCAAAGGCCTTAAAGTCAGCATTGTGCTTGCGAATAAACCGCGTGACGCCCGTAATCGTTCCGCCCGTGCCCACACCAGCCACAATCGCATCGATCTTTCCGCCCGTGTCGCCCCAGATCTCCGGCCCCGTCGTCGCCTCGTGCACGGCCGGATTCGCCGGGTTCTCAAACTGCTGCGGCATCCACCCTTCCGCGTCAGCCGCCACCAGCTCTTCAGCCTTCGCGATCGCACCCCGCATGCCCTTTTCAGCCGGAGTCAGTACCAAGTTGGCGCCAAGATGCTTCAGCACCGCCCGCCGCTCAATCGACATCGACTCGGGCATCGTCAGCGTGAGCCGGTATCCCCGCGCCGCCGCCACGAACGCCAGCGCGATGCCTGTGTTGCCGCTCGTGGGCTCAATGATGTGCGTGCCTTGGTCGCCCTCGCCCTTCGACCCGCGTGCCCGCGCACGCCCATCACGCTCGGCGGCAAAGATCATCGCGCTCGCGATCCGGTCCTTCACCGAGCAGCACGGATTATTAAACTCAAGCTTCAGCAGCACCGTCGCCCCGCCCGCAGGAATCACGCGATTGAGCTTCACCAACCGCGTATTGCCAACGCAGGCCACCGCATCGGCATACACACGACGGGGAATTGACTGGTTCGAATCGCTCATACCTTGCTCCTTGACGAGACCCGAAGGGGTTCAGAGCAACAGTATGCAAACACGCCCAGCCGACGCAATCAACCGTCAGCCGCAGCCCGTAAAGAACGCGCCGATATAGTCCGCCAGGTCATCCGGATCGACAATCGAGTCGCCGTTAAAATCCGCCGTCGGGTCCGGCGGCTGGCTGAAGAACCCGCCGATATAGTCGGCCAGATCATCCGGATCGAGCGTCCCGTCAAGGTTGATATCCGCCTTGCAAAATACCCCGCCCTCCAGCAGGAACGGAAGGTCCTGAACCACATCGGCCGCATAAAACGGCTTGCCACCGTCAACAGCAGGCGTCCACATGCCAGACGCAAACTTCAGTTGCACCGCGTTCCCCCCGGCCTTGCCGCGCGAACCGATGATCGTAACCGGCGGCGTAAATGCCTCGGCGTTCGGATTGATCGAGGTATACTGCCAGTCAAGCCAGTAGGTTCCCGGCAGCAGCACCGCGCCCGCACCGGCCAGCGCGGCATCGCTCCGCCAGACCACTCGCGACGCATCCGGTGCCTGCGGCAGCGGAGACGCCGCCGAGTTGAAAATCCGCAGCATGTTCGTGGGAGTAATGGTCGTCAGCACGTTCGTCGCCGGATCACCAAAGACCACCACACTCCCCGCATCGCCCGGTCGGCCCGACCAGACCCGCAGGTTGAGGGCCGAAAACGGCGGCGCACCCGGAATGCCCGCATTGCCGGTTTGATACGCAAAGAAACTCGCCCCCGTAACCCGCCATCCCGCAGCATCGCTCACCGTGAAGTCATCGGCGAATCGGTACCCCGCCGACCCGGCAATCGCGTGCGTGCTGAAGCCCGCAATCGCGCTCGTGTTGTTCGTCCCGCCCGAGCCCGCTTCGCTCCACACCTGCCCGGCCGGCGCAGCGACGCCCGTTGCCGATACCGCCCCCGTCGCCAGCCCCGGATCGGTCAGCGTCGTTGCGGCATTGCTGTAAAGCGCCACTTGGCCCAGCGAGACGCTCGAAAGCGTGCCGGCCGCGAAGAAAACACACATCGTCAAAGCAGAGCGGGTCATTCGTCGTCTCCAGCCGCGCCGGCATCGATCCGTCGCAGCATAATCATTCGTGCAAACACACCGCAAACCGTCCAATGAACCCAGCACACTCACACCATCACGCCGCGGTCCGTATACGTATAGCCCGGAAAGATCGATGGCAGATTCGCCGCATTGCCCAGCCGCTTGGAAATGATCTCGCTCAGCACATCGCGGTAGTCAATCGTCACACCCAAATCCTGGTTAAACGCCGGCATCGCCGCCGAAACCCCCGGCCACTGCGTGACCACACGCCGGCCGTTCACCGCGCCGCCCAGCACCAGCATGATGTTGCCGTACCCGTGGTCGGTGCCGATCGTGCCGTTCTCACCAAGCCGCCGACCAAACTCCGAGATCACAATGAGCGTGACGCTCCGCCCCTTGCCCACGAGAAGATCTGAATAAAACGCCGAGATCGCCTTGGCGAGCGAATCAATCTGATTGTACATGTCCGTCCCCACGACGGTTCCTGCCGCGCTGCCCTCGTTCTGGTGCAAGTCCCACCCGCCGTTGTCGATGGCCACGGCCTCCACACCCACCTGCGCATCGATGAGCGCCGCCGTGCTCTTGAGTGCATTGCCCAGCGAGTTCGTCGGATACGCCGTCGGGTTGCTCCCCCCCGGGATCGAATGCACGTACCCCGATGCCCCGATCTGATTGAGCAGCGAAATTGTGTTGAACGTGTTGGTCGCGCTCTCCCCCAGAGCCCCGCCCGCCGAACTGTACATTGACATCAATGTGTTGCTTCGCGCCGTCTTCGTCGCCGTCGTTCCAAGCAGCCCGTAGTTGACAAAGTTCGACATCGCCGGCGGCGTGCCCGTGCCGCTTTGCAGGTCGGGCACCGGCAGAGCGTGATCGGCCCCCAGCAGCGTTCGCTGTAGCCCATCGGCCACGCCAACCGCCCGAAGCAGCGCCCCCGGCACCATCGGGTCAACCGAAGCGATGTGCCGGCCCAGCCAACCCGTCACGACCGAAAGATCATTGAGCTTCCCAGCCTCCATGAACTTCTGCGCATCAAAGTGGCTCTTGGACTGATTGGTAAAGCCCGCCGCGTGCACCACCGCCAGCTTCCCATCGCCATACGCCTGCATCAGCGGCGCCATCGCCTGGTGGAAGCCGAAGGCCACCTGCCCGCCCGGCGCCGTCGCGCTCGGTGCCGTGTTGCCGCTCAAAAGATCGATCACCGAGTTGGCACCTCCACCGGGGCCAAGCACCTTCAAGTTCGGGCGCGCGTTCTGATAGTTCGCTTCATTCCACGGCACGCACACCGTCAAGCCGTCACAACCGCCGCGAAGATAGATCTGCACGATCACATCCTGCGCCGCCGAGTTGTGCGCCCTCGCATACGAAACCCGCGGCAGCCAGGCCGGCGCGCTCGCCGCCAGCGCCGCCGCGCCCGTACCGATCAGGAACCCACGCCGCGAAAGGTCCATGTATTCCTGACACGCATTCGAGCAGTTGTGTTCGCTCATGTTTGCACCTTTCCAACAGCCATCCATCATCCACCACCCGCACCAACGCTTCCGATTTCTAACCCCAGCCGCCTCTTCTCAATACCACTGAAATCCAGGTGAATCGAGCGCCAACCCCACCGCATCGCGCTTCTGGGTCGCCGTCAGCGCCCCCGCCGCCGGCAGAAACGCCGTCAGTGACGCCCGTTCCCCCGTTGGCATGCCGCCAGCGAAGAAGATCTGCTCAATCCGGGCCACCACCTGATCGCGCGTCGTTTGCGTCGGGAACAGCGCGAGAACCACGTTGGCATCAACGGTCACGCCGTTGATGCCGCCCGTTGTGCCGGCGCTGTTGCACATCAACCGCGCTCCGAAGTTCCACCGTGGCAGCACCTGCCCCGACCAGTACTCCGTCGTGTCCGGATACCCATCAGGCGGGCCCCACACAAACGGGAGATGCCCCGATTTCGTGTAGTAGGTCTTGAGCGTCGAGAACGTCGCGACATCGTCTGCATTGCGAAGCGCGCCCCGCATGCCCGAGGCAAACAGATGAAATGGCCGCTTCAACCGAGGCGAGGCGTCCGCCAGAATATTGGGCGCCAGCGCCGTGCGGATCATCGACTTGATATCGCCGATCACCCCCACCCCATTGTTCAGGTACGTCGCCTTCACCGCGTCGATCACCTGCTGCGGGCAATCCTCACCGATCAGTTTGTGGCACAACTTGCGAGCAATAAAACCGGCCGTGACCGGGTGCCGCCCCAGAATGTCCAGAATCTGCATGCCATCATTCATCCCACCCCCCGCTGCAATGATCAACGGCTGCGTCGGGTTCGCCAGGTTGAAGAGTGGGGAAAGCGTCTTGCTCTGGTTGTCGTGCCGAGTCGATTGATACCGGAACGTCCCGCGGAGATTGGTCGGCGTGGACCGGCCGCGATACCAGTCCCATCCAGTCAAGCACCGCGCCACCGCCACGACGTCCGCCTGCGTGTAACCGCCATCTACCCCCAGCGTGTGCAGTTCCAGCAGCTCGCGCCCATAGTTCTCATTGATCGCATTCACCTGGCTGTCGTCATTGTCCAGGTAGTTCAGCATCGCCGGGCTCATCGCGCTCGCCAGCAGCAGATCCGGGAACCGTCCCAGCGCGTGGGTCCGAATCACGTTGCGATCGTCGAGCGTCTTAAGATACGGAGCATTGTCAACCGTGATGTCGATGCTCAAGTGGTCCGTCCAGAACTCGACCATCTTCTCAAACAGTTGCCGCTTGCTGAACGTCGCCCGGAAGATAAAGGCGTCGGTGAGTTGGCTCACCGCGATCGCCGAGCTGGCCAGCACCAGCGGGTCATACAACTGCTCCCCCGTGTAGTGGATCGACGCCATCGTCGTCCCGTTCAGCCGCGCCGTCACCAGCGGATCCTCGGGGATCGCCGCAGAGTTGAGTTGGTACTCAAGATACCCGTTGTACCCCAGTGAGTCGGCCAGCGCAAGCTCTCCCGGGGTGGCCCCGAATGTCACCCGATCCACAAGCTTCTTCGTTAAGCTCCCAGGATCAACATCGGCCGACACTGACGGAGGCGACCCCTTGGCCCGCACCGCCGCGGCGGTTCCAGCGACTGCCCCGAACGCCGCTCCCAAACCGCGAAGCCCGCCTCGCAGCAGCCGTCGCCGCGATACAGGCCGCTCGGTCGTCGCGGAAACAATACCCGCGCCATCGCCTTGAACATTCTGGGTAAGACTCATTGCGCCCTCCGGAAACTGCACGCAGCCCCGACATCTAAACAGCTAGATCCTGACAACAATCCGCCTTCATCCGGCCGAACTTCGGCCGAAATCCTCGACGCGAAACCCTTTCGAGCACTGGGTGGGCACCCTTGCTCGCTTCATCGCCTAACGAAGAAGTTACACGATAATTGCGGCCTTCGCCAACTTTCCCCACTTCTCTACTTCAACTTTCACCAAATCCCCTATCCCGAGGGAGCACGCCGCTCACGACCGCCGCCGTCGCCGCCCCATCGCCAGACCGCCAAACAGCAGCAGCGCCGCCGCACCCGGCCCCGGCACCGCGTGGACGGTCACTTTCCCCGCCATTCCCGTCGCCGTCCCATCGAAGTTGTCAAACCCGTGCGGCTGGCAGTAGTAGTTGAAAACGCCCTCGTGCGTAAACGTCCAAACGAACGAATCGCCCGGTCCGAAAATATCTGACGCAAAGTCTTCTGCCTGCCCGGCGACCGCCACAACATTGTGCAGCTCGTGCAAAAACTCCCAGCGAATCGTGTCGCCCACGAAGATCTCCGCATCGACAATCAGCCCCTCTTCCGGCCGATAGATGCTGAAATCAAAGTCGAACGCATACACCACCACGGTGTCGGCCTGGCATTCGGGCGTCAGCACCCCGCCGACAACCGCGCCGCCGGCCAGCGCCACCAAAACACCCACAGCACTTGCACTACTTCTCACGTCATTTCCCCTTTCTCGGACCAGCCCGCAGGCAGCAAGAACCCGATTCCCCCAGAGGACCGGTCGATACACCCCAGTCACAACGCCCACCCGGCCGACACATTGCCCGGATTCAGCCAAAACCGACCCGCGACCGGGCCAAGCGAGCGACACGAACATCTCAGCATACTCCAAATCCCGAGTCTGTCATCCCACTTGTTTGGGATTCCGCAACGACCGCAAAAACCCGCCGCATATTCGGGATGCGTTCTCCCGGTTCGCCGGTTCGGTCCAGAAATCATTGTGCCCCGCACCAGCCACCACGCTGAACTTCCCCGCCAGGCAAGCCGCGGCAATCTCCTCAGCGTCCTCCCTCGGCACCACGCTGTCGCCGTCACCCCACAGCACCAAAACCGGCACCCGCACCTCCGCCGCCAGCTGCGCCCGGTCGAACGCGCTCCCCGGCCCTCCCCGCCGTCCGGGCCATGCCCACTTAATCCCCTGCCCCTGCCAGCACCCAAGCACCGCCATCGTCGCATTCAAAAGCCCCGTTGTCGGAAACCCACGGGCGTTCATCACATTTCGCGCCGGCGTGATCGGCATTCGGTACGGCGCTTGCGCAATCACCGCTGTCACCGCCGCGCCCCGCGCTGCCACCGCCAGACATACACCCGCCCCCAGCGACGAACCCATCAGCACAATCTCCGGCCCGCCTTCTCGCCCCGCCACCGCTTCAACCAGCGCGGCCAAATCATCAACCTCATCCACGCCCAGCGTGCTCACACCCGGTGAGTCGCCATGCCCCGGCAAATCCCACAGCAGCATCCGCGCGCACAGCGGCGCCATATCGCTCACCCGCAAGAGCGACCGTACCCGCCCGCTCCCCCACCCGTGCGTCAGGATGACCACCGGCCCGCTCGCATCATCACCCGCCACATCCCACACCGCCAGCGAGCGTCCCCGTGAAGTGAAGCTCCACTCTTCAAACCGCCGCGGCCCTCCCGACCGCGTTGTAAGCTCTCCCGGCGACCCCGGCAAGCCACGCGCCAGCGCATGCGCGTACCCCACCCGCGGCGGGTGCGTCAGTGAATACACCAGAAACACCACCGCCGCCGACAGCACAACGCCAAGCCCGACCGCAAGCAGGATGAAAAGCCCGAGCACATTCATGCGGGGCGACAATATCCACGCCGTCCGCGCCCTTTCGCACGCACGCACCGCGTTCTACACTCACAGCCCTCCTTTTAACCCCCCCTCGCCCCCCCGTCCCCCCCGTCGCCTCTTCATCTGGATCCCCGCATGCTCCGCATTCTCCACATCGGTCTCGGCCCCCTCGGCAACAAGATCATTTCCGATCTTTACGGCCGCCGTCTCGGAACTGTCGTCGCCGCCATTGACGTTGATCCCCGCATGGTCGGCCAACGCATCAGCGACCTCATCCCCGGTGTTGAGTGCTCCGCCCGGGTGCTCCCTTCGCTGAACGACTTCACCGACTGGAAGTCCATCGACGCCGCTCTCGTCACCACCAGTTCCGACCTCCGCCTCTGCGCCGACACCTTCCGCACCCTCCTCAGCAAGGGTGTTCCCGTCGTCAGCACCTGCGAAGAACTCGTCTGGCCCTGGCTCCGCCATCCCGATCTGAGCAAAGAACTCGACGCCCTTGCCAAGCGCGATGGCGGCCGCCTCCTCGGCACCGGCGTCAACCCCGGCGCCATGATGGACATGGTCCCCGTCTTCGCCACCGCCGTTTGCCGCTCGGTGAAGAGCGTCGAGATCCACCGCATTCAAGACGCCACCACCCGCCGCATCCCCTTCCAAAAGAAGATCGGCGCCACGCTCGACGACAAGTCCTTCGCCGCCGGCATCACGGCTGGCTGGCTCCGCCATGTCGGCCTCGGCGAATCCCTCCACTTCGTCGCCCACTACCTCGGCCTCAAGATCGACGACTGGCACGAAACCATCGAACCCGTTAAAGCCGAGAAGGAAATGACCTGCGGCCTCGGCACCATCCGCCCCGGTTGCGCCGCCGGCGTTCGCCAAACCGCCGTCGGCAAACACTTCGGTAAAACGCTCGTCACCATGATTTTTCAGGCCGCCATCGGCCAGAGCGACCCGCAAGACCGCGTTATCGTCGATGGCGAACCACGCCTCGACGTCGTCTTCCGCGGCGGCGTCCACGGTGATGTCGCCACCAGCGCCATGGCCCTCAACTCCGTCACACCCCTCCTCGCCAGCAACCCCGGCCTGCACACCATGGCCAGCATTCCCCTGGTGCACTTCACTCCGGCTCAGGACTGACCGATCATGCCACCCATGACGGAGTCCGCCGCCGACACACGCGGCTTTGAGCCAGGCCTGATCGAGAACCTGCTCCTGACGGGTTCTCCCATCATGCGCTCCGTCGCCCGCCATGCCAAGGCTCACCGCCTGCAGATTCTGCTCAGCGAGCTCACCCCCGCCCAGCGCTCAGGCCGCCACCCCGGCGTCCGCACCGCCGGCTTCCGCGTCGATGCCGAGTACTTCTACCCCGCCAGCACCATCAAGCTCTGCGCCGCCATCGCCGCGCTCGGCCACCTCAGTGAAATGCGCCGCTCTCAGCCTGAAGCGGCTCACCTCACAGCTCAATCGCCCATGACGGTCGAGCCGTGTTTCAATGACCAGTCGCGCCAATCACACGACCCCACCAACCTCGCCCCTGGCCCCTCCCGCGGCGCCCTCACCGTCGCACACGAGATCCGCAAAATTATGCTCGTGTCCGACAACCCGGCATTCAACAACCTCTACGGCCTCGTTGGACACCGCGATATCAACGAGCGCATGTGGCGCGCCGGGCTCCACTCTGTCCGCATCAACCATCGCCTCGACGAGGTCCGCACCCTCGACGAGAACCGCCGCACACCCCAAATCCGCTTCGAAACCGGCGATAAAACCTGCGCCGCTTCACCCGCACGCTCCAGCGACCTGCACGTCTCCGCCAACGACCAACCCGGCATCCTCATCGGCGACCGTCACCGCTCATCCGCTGGAAAGCTCATCACCCGCCCCCTCTCATTCGCCCACAAAAACCGGATTTCGCTCACCGACCTCCACGCCCTGCTCATCGCCCTCCTCCGTCCTGCTCTCGCTCCCAGCATTCAGCTCAACCTTTGCGCCTCCGAGCGTGCCCTCCTCCTGCACGCTATGACCCAGTTTCCTAAAGATTCTCCCAATCCGCGCTACGACAGCGAAACCTATCCAGACGCCTACGCCAAGTACCTTGTCCCCGGCCTCCGCCGCGTCCTCGATGCCGACCGCCTCAGCGTCACCAACAAAGTCGGCCAAGCCTGGGGGTTCACGCTCGAAAACGCCTGCGTCCACGACGACTATTCCGACCGCAGCTTCTTCCTCACCGCCGCCATCTACACCAACGCCTCCGGCACCCTCGGCACCGATCAATACGATTACGACTCCGTGGCTCTCCCCTTCATGGCCGATCTCGGCGAAGCCGCCGCCCGCCTGCTCTGGTGTTGAGCATCCGTTCCGACCGCCCCTCGCTCCCCGCCCGATCGCGTTAGAATACCCCCAATGGTCGCACTCCCCCAGCACGAGCCGCCCCCGCCACCCGCCGGGTCAGACCTCGCGCTCAAAGCCCGCCTCAAACAATCGGGCCTCCGCATCACCTCAGTCCGTCTCGGGGTCCTGCAAGTCCTGTCCCGCGCCAAGGGCGGCCTCGACGCTCAGCAGGTCTTCGACGAACTCAACTCCTCCACGACCGACCGCGTCACCGTCTACCGCACCCTTAACTCCCTGGTCGAAAAACGCCTCGCCCACCGCGTCGATCCCGGTGATCGCGTCTACCGATTCTCCCTCTCGGCCTCTACCGACGCCGCCCACGCCCACGAGGCCGACCACCCCCACTTTGTCTGCGATAGCTGCGGCACCGTTCAATGTGTTGACGATGCCGACGTCGTCATCTCTCCCCGCACCCCCCACACTGCCCGCTCGCCAGCGTCCGGTGCCCGCCGATTCAAAGTCACCCCCCAGAACGTGACCCTTCACGGCGTCTGCGAAGACTGTGACGACGAGCCCACCTCCCCCACCCCCCCCAGGTCCCCGCCTCCGACACCCGCCTCGCGCCCCGCTTCCACATCCGCACGGTCACCCGCCCCCGCCCCGCGTCGAAACTCCCGGTCCAAAGGCAAGCGATGACCACGTCCGTCCCCCTTGGCTCGTCTCGATTCGCCCCCCGTTCACGCTCGCGAGCCGCGGCCGCACTCACCCTCGCTGCCGCGCTCGCCGGCTGCGCCTCCAACACCCACACACCCCTGCAAGTGGCCGTCCGCGATGCCGCCACCAAGCAGCCGATCTCCGGGGCGAAACTGCTCATCATGACAGCCGAGCCGTTCCACCCGCTCCGCTTCCCCAGCGACTACGTCAAAGAAAACCGCCCCGACGCCGTCCCCCAATACACCGACGCTGCCGGCCTCGCCCGCTTCGACGTCGTCGGTCCCGGCCCCCTTGAGTTTGTCCTCATCGCCCCCGAACTCGGAGCAGACTCCGTCTATTTCGACGAGTTCCCTCTCGCGGAAGGCCAATCCGCCACGAAGTGGTACACGCTCCCCCGCGGCCTGCCGGCCGACCCTGCCGCCTACACCGGCCGCAGGTTTGAACTGCAGTTCCGCGCCATTCAAGACGCGTCAAGCCGTCGATAGGTCTGTCAGGGGCCAGCCAACCTGAGGCTCGCCAGCGTGGGGCTCGCCAGCCTGCGGCACTTCCGCCGCCACGTCGCCACAAGCATAGAAAAACGTGCCCGAGAGGAGTCGAACCTCTAACCTCTGCCTTCGGAGGGCAGCGCTCTATCCAGTTGAGCTACGGGCACTTTCCGATCATTTTCCGCCGCGATCCGCCGATTTGATCAGCGTGCCACTTAGAAAAACCGACGCCGATGCTACGATCACCGCCGCGGCTTGGCAACGCGCGTCGCAGCTTCGTTTGTACGTTCCCCTCCCGCTGGCCTGCTCCCGCCGGCCACCAACCCAACCCCATCCCCAATGCCCTCCGCCCCCGCCGTTGCTCCGAGCATCCCCGCTGTACCTTCCAAAGCCGCCGCGGCCCTCGCCGGGCTCGGGCCGCTCTTTGCCTTCACCTTCCTCAACTCCGTCGGCTCAGCGATCGTTTACTCCGGCATCTTCTTCCTCGCCGAATCCCGCTACGGCTTCGACAAACAGTCCAACTTCGCCCTCGGCACCCTCTACGGCATCGCCTACATCCCCGGCGCCATGGGCATTGGCCCACTCCTCCGCTGGCTCGAGCGCCGTTCTGCCCGGCTCACCCCCCGCGTCGTCCTGGGCGTGATCATGGTCATCATGGCGAGCCTCTGCATCGCCCCCAGCATCGTCGCCGCCACCGAGCCCGGCACACTTCTCCCCCAAGACCGTCCGTCCTGGCCGATCTGGCTCCTCGTCGGCATCTACTCGCCCCTCTCCGGCTGCCTCTGGCCGACGATCGAGGGCTTCCTCTCCGGAGGCCGTTCCGGCACGGCGCTCCGCTCCGCCACCGGCAAGTTCAACATCGCCTGGTCCTCGGCCCTCGTTGTCACCTGCCTGGCCATCTCTCCCTTCGTCGATAAATATCCCCTCCAACTCCTCCTCGCTCTCGCGACCGTGCACCTCACCGCCATCGCCCTCCTCATCCCCTTCCCCCACCGCCCGGCCGAGCACATCCACGAGCACCACGCCCCCCCCACAGCCAACGAAAAGGCCCTCCTCACGCTCATGCGTGTGCTGCTGCCCACCGCCTTCCTCGTCCTCGCGACCGTCGCCCCATTCCTCGTCACAGCCCGCGAGCAACTCAAGCTCGACAACTCGCTCGGCACCGTTCTCGCCGCCACGTGGATGGCCGCCCGCGTCGTCGTCTTCACCCTCATGGAACGCTGGCACGGCTGGCACGGCCGCTGGAGCGTCCCGCTCATCGGTGCCGGCATTCTCCTCATCGCCTTTGCCGGCCTGATCCTCGCCCCCTCTCAACTCCCGACCAGCTCCGCAGTCCCCGTCTTTGTTGGCTCGCTCCTGGGCTTCGGCGTCGGTGTCGGCATCATCTACACCGCCGCACTCTATTACGCCATGCACGTCGGCGGCGCCGAAGTCGATGCCGGCGGCGTTCACGAAACCCTCATCGGCATCGGCTACACCATCGGCCCCGCCTGCGGTCTGGTCGCCTGCCTCCTTGCCAGCCAGTCGATCATCACCCCCGAGCGCGTCGAACCCGTCATGCTCGCCGCCGTCACCCTGATCGCCCTCGCAGGCATCGCGAGCGCCCTGGTCCTCGCCTCACGCCGCGGCTCCAAAGTCTCAAACCCCAACTGAAAACCCCGCGCGGCGGCCGCGCGGGGTTCAACATTGACTCTACTGCCGCCAACTCGCAATGGCCTCAGGCACACCCCGCGAAGAACTCGCTGATGTAATCGGCCAGATCATCCGGATCAGTCAGTCCGTCCCCGTTAAAGTCGCTGCCATCCAGCGGCGGGCTTGAGAAGAACGCACCGATATAGTCGGCGAGGTCATCCGGATCGAGATTGCCGTCACCGTTGAAGTCTGGCCGGCACGTGTTGCATGGGTCGGGGGCGATGCCGGGAACGAGCGTAACGGCCGTGTTGGCGGTCACCGGAGTTCCGCCCGTCGCAAACTCGGCGCTGCCATCACCACCCGTCGCGTCCTCAACACCCACCGTCGCACCAACAGCGTCGCCGTTGACGCTGAAGTCCGGCGCGATCGCCGCGTACCGATACTCGGCGTGGCCATCCTCAAAGAGCACGCACTGGAACGTGTTGAAGTCCGTCTCGGCGGCCAGACCAAACTGCGAAACGCCCGTCCACTGGAAAATCTGGCGGAGATTCACCCCCGCAGTTCCACGCGTCTCGTGCGTCAAACTGTCCGACGCATTCACATTGAAGTTGAGATCATCCCACAGCACCGCGAGCATGTTGTTGGGTACCGCCGTGTTGGGAATCGCCACGTTGGTGAAAGCATTGCTGTTGTTGGGCGGGAACTGCAGGTTGCCGTTCGTGCTCACGTTCACATCGTTGTAGGTCGCGCCGAAGAACGTGAAGGGGAAGGAGAGCACCACGTTGAACACCGCATCATCACCCGGCGCGGCCGAGATGACGCTGCCCGTCACACTGATGTCCTCAAAGTCACCGCCGCCGGCCGTCAGAATGTAGTTGCCGCCGCCGCACGAACTGCCGATCCCCTGGAACGTGCCGCCCGAAGCCATGCACAGGAACTCGCGGGAAATGCTGCACGAACCGTCCGTTCCACAGCACGCGCCGTTCGCCGACTGCGAAACAGTCAACGCCAGCGACCCACCAGTCACACGCGCCAACTCGTCAGAGACAATGAACGGCAGCGTGAAGTTGCCGGCAGCAACGTTGGCGATTACCGTCGCGCTGTAGATGTTGTCACTCGCAACAAGGTCGCCGCCGGTGCCGTTGTCAAGTAGCGCCAGGCTGCCAGACGCGCCCAGCGTTGATGCGTCGATGCTCACATCAATCGTCGTGCTCGGCGGGAACACGCCCGGCGTCACCGTCACGGCCAAACGCGTGGACTGACCCTCAACCACCGGGTTGGGATTAGCACTGCCCGTGCCCTGCGGCGGTCCGCTCGGGTCTACCAGCGTAAAGATGATGTTGCCGTTCGAAGTCCGTGTCTGGGCATCCGTCACCGTAAACGGCAGCGAGATCGCCCCCGGCGTCGTGCCCATCGGGAAGCTGATGTTCACCGTCCACACGTTGTCGTTGGGCACCGTGTCACCGTTCAGGCCGCTGTCATTGAGGACATACGTACCCTGACCGATCGACGCGCCGTCCACCACCACGTTGGTAATGTTGTTGGGCGAGCCGCTGCCGCGCGACACATTCACCGTCATCTTGCCAGTCGAGCCCAGGTTGAGCATGTTGGGCGTCACCGTAGCCGTGCCCGACGGGCCAAAGTTCAAGTTGAACGACGCCGGGTCACGCAGCGTCGCAGCATAAATGCCCACCGCCGAGTAGATCGTGTCCTGCGCAACGTTGCCCGAGCGAAGGTTGCCAAATGTCACCGACTGCAGCGTCAAACCATCGGCATTGAAGCCCGCGTTGAGCAACTCAGCCGACGAGATCACCGCCTCCATCACCTTCAACCGGCCTGTCGGCGCGTCCGCCGCGATATCCGTATTCTGCACGCCGTGATAAATACCCAGCACGCGCTGGGCCTCAAGCCCGCCCGACGCCGTCGGGCCGGGTAACACCTGCGTGTTAGTCCCGAACCAGTCGGTCGCCTGCACCGCCACCGTCGCAAACGAGCCGTTGCTGAAGCCCAGCACAACATCAAAGAACGCCGGCCGCGGCGTCGTGCCCGAGACCGTATCGACATTGCTCATGTGATACAGCAGGCCCATCTTCGTGTTCGGGCCGAACACCGCGTTCAGACCCGTCATGCTCGAAGTCTGCGGACCCGTGTGATCGGGGTTGCTCAGCCACAGCGGCGACAGACCGTTCTGCGTCGTCGCGCTGCCGCCCTGCGCCGGCCACGTGGTGCCCGGCAGTGAGAATGCACGAATGCCGCCCGCGGCAAGGTCACGATTGCCCAGGTGCACCATGTCAGACTGCAGCGGTGTCGCATACACCGAATACACCATGCCCTGGTACCCGATCGTGCCGCCAAAGTTCAGCGCATCCGACTGAATCCCATCGCACAACAGCCCGCGGTCGGCAATGGCCCGGAATCCGTTCAGGTTGGAGCGATTCTCGTTGGTCTGGCCGACCGTGCCGCCGCCGTTGGGCAGCGTCTGCTCGCTCACGCCGTGACAGATGCCGTTCCAGTTGAACTGAATCGGCATCACGATATCGACGTGCGCCGGATCTTCCACGCTCAGGTTAAACAGGCCCGTCGCTCCGTTGTTGCCCGCCGCCCGCACGTAATACGTGCGCCCCACCGTCGCCTGCCACTGCACCCGCGAAGCGGTCCCACAACCGTTGTCGTTGCTCGCCACCACCGGCCCGCCGCAGCCGTCGTACACCACCAGCGTGGTGTCAATGCCCGATCCGCAGGTGCGCACATCAACCAGCGCGTTGCTGGCCGCAGAGTACGAGTACCAAACCGCGGAGGTGTCGTTGACACCAAACCCCGATGGAGCCGATGTGAGCGCATGGCTGTTGGATGCAGCCGTCACGCCCGCGCTGATCGGCTGGGCCGTCGCGCAGCTTGAGTTCGCCGGCGAGCCGCTCCGCACTGTCGCCGCAAACACGCCGTACCCGCGATGCACGCCCAGTCCCTGCACGGTTCGCGTGCCCGTCGTCGACGCGGCAACCGTCGAGTTCGCATAGGTCAGCGTGGTCGCGGTCGGAACCGAGGTCACCATGTACGTCCCGTTCAATCCCGCCACACTCGCCCCCGCGACGACGATCGTCGTCCCCACCCCATAGCCGTGCGTCGTCGTCGTCGTCATCGACGCCACCGTGCCGTTGCCCGAAAGCGCGCTGATGGCCCGCGTCGGATACGAAGCATTGCGGAAAGTCATCCGGGTCAGTTGCTGACCGGCCACATTCGTGCCGCTGGCAATGATGGCCGGAATGCTGATCACCGCTTCCGTCACGTTCAGATTCGGTCCGGCGTTCGTCGCCGAAAACGCCTGAAGCGCCGCGGCGTCGTTGTTCGCCACGCCCCGATACGTCGTCAACGTGCTCGACCCGCTCACCCGCGAAATCTTCCGCTGCGACGCGATCGGCTGGCCCGCCACAATCGCCGCGTCCGCCGGCGCACCAAACCAGTCCGGGCACGCCACTCGAACCGTCACGTTCGTCTCGGTCCCGCCGTTGTTAAACGTGAGCACCACGTCAAACTGGCCGCCGCTATCGCTCCCCTGATACACCACGCCGATCTCGGTCGACGCATCCACCGTGATGGGCGACGAAAGCACCGTCGTCAAACTGCCCGTGTGGTCGAAGTTGGTCAACGTGTCGGGCGCCCACACCGGGAACGGTCCGTTGGCGGTGGCCGCGTTCGTGTCATACGGGCGGTAGATCCCGCCACGCTGACCGATGTGCACCATGTCCAGACCGCCGTTCAGCGGATCAGGATGTGTGGAGTTCCCGTAGCCGAGCGCGTCAAACAGGCTGTAGCCGATGCCCGTGAAGCCCACGATCGGCACCGAACCAAATGCGTTCAGGTCCGCCGGGTCCCAGTAAAGGCCACGATCAGAAATCGACCGGTACTGAACGTTGTCGGCGTTGCTCGCCGGCGCGCCAGTGATGGCCTCAAACTGATGAGCCATTCCATGAAAGTTGTAGTTCAGGGGAACTTGTGAATCGACAACCTGTCCCATCGCCCCCGAAGTCGCCAAGCCGGCAATCAGCAAGGTGTGCAGGACGGTCGAAGTTCGGTAACCAACGGCATTGGGTGGGCGCATACTAATCAACTCCATGCCCCCCCGGGGTTCTAAAGAGTGTACTCGACGCCGGCGGACTTGCCAGCAAAGCGCCGCCACTGATTGAAAAAATCGAACCAAAGGTCACGAATCGATGCGACCAATGTGGGGCCCCAACCCCCACCCCAACCCCTCAGGCACACCCCGCGAAGAACTCGCTGATGTAATCGGCAAGGTCATCCGGATCAGTCAGTCCGTCCCCGTTAAAGTCCGCCCGCGGCCCAGGAGCAACTGCGAAAAACTCATTGATGAAGTCGGCCAAGTCATCAGGGTTCAGCTCCCCGTCACAGTTCAAATCTGCCCGGCACACCGTGACAAACACAGGGATCGTCATCGCCGAAAAACACGTGTTCGTCACCACCGCGTCATACGTGCCAATATCGTCGGCCCCGATCATCGCGATCGTGAGCGTCCGGCCCGTCGCGCCGGGGATGAACACACCATTACGCCGCCACCGATAGCTCAGCGGCGAGGAACCCGCCGCAAGTGTCGACAGCGTCACCGTCTCGCCGGGACACGCGATATCGCCCTGCGGCTGATCCACAATCACCGGTGCCGAAATGTTCAACGCCCAACACACGGTGCGATCCAAAATCGCCACCGCCGCCGTCGTCGCATTCGTCCAGCTCGAGTCTTCAAAGAATAAATACGCCCGCCGCGCCGGCGTCACGTACCCGCCCGCTACCGTCGCGCCCGAGTTCGCCACCACAATCGCCCCATCCGTTGACCCGGCTCGCCGCGCCAGCGTCAGCGTCCCCGGCCCGGAGTTGCCCAGCGCCACGCTCATGTTCGATGCCGTCGTAAACACCGGCAACGCTCCAAGCGCAAGCCCCGCTGTGATCGGGTGGCTGTTGTTCACGACATCAATCGCCGTCGCCGCCACCACCGCCCCGTTGTCAGTCAGCGACTCGCGCCCCGTGCGAAGCAGCGCGTTCTCCCAGAAGATCATCGGCACAGATACCGACCGGAACTCGCCGCCAATATTGGCCGAAGTGACCGTCGACGAAACCACGATCAATCCGTAATCCGCCGCAAGCTGCGTCGCCGACGGCCGATTCGCCGGCTCATCATCGAAGAACGCAACGTCATAACCCAGCCCCACCAGCCGTGCGCCGATCGCCGCATCCGTTCCCGTCGGCGGAATCGAAGCCCCGATGAACGCGACGCTCGGCGTCGCCCCCACGCGAATAAACGCTGGCTTTTGTTTGATCGAAACGCCCGCGCTCCCAGTCACCGTCAGCGTCACTGTGTACACCCCGTCGTCGTTGTATACATGCGTCGGGTTCTGCACCGCGCTCGTCGCCCCGTCGCCAAACTCCCACTGCCACGCCGTCGCTCCCGGCACCGTGCTCACGTCCGTGAATGCCACCGACAGCGGCGAAATCCCGCTCGTAGCGCTCGCCGTAAAGTCCGCATCCCCCACAAACCGCACCCGCAGAATGTTCGCCCCGCGGTCGATGGGCGTCACGAAATCAAGATCCTTATAAAAATCGCTGAAATAAAGCCCGTCCGGCCCAGACGCAAGCCCCACCACCGTGCCCTTGCCCGAGCCCGTGTACTCAATCAGTGGCGTCGGGCCAGACACCCGGTTCCCCGCCGCATCCAGCACAAACTCGCTGATCCGCTTGCCATTGGTCTGCGGGCCCGTCCCCCACGTGGGGCCTGACTCCGAAATGAACATGTGATCAAACTTCGTCGCCGGGAACCCGCTCCCGCCCTGTGTGCCCGCCTGGATGAACGCCATGTTCACCGGCCCCACCGCCGGGTTCCAGTTGTAAATCGCAAAGTTGAACATGCTCGCGTCCGACCCGTTCCACAGATAGTTGCGCCCGCGCACCACCTGACAGATCCGATCGACCGACGGGCCGTTCTCCACTTCGTAGTGCCGGCCGTCCGCATCGCGCCACGCCCCGCCGAACGGGTTGCGCAACCCGTACGCAAACACGTAGTCGCGTGCATTGATCCCGTCCGCCGTGCTGTAGAACGGGTTGTCATTCGGTGCCGCCCCCGTCCGCGTCATCCGCAGAATCTTCCCGCGATACGACGCCAGATTCTGCGCCGTGTTCGCGTCAAATCCATCCCCCAGATGCACGTACACCATGCCATCGGGGCCGAAACTCACGTTCGAGATCTGGTGCGACTGCCCCATGCTCTCGTTGGGCATGTTGAGAATCGTCGTCTGTGTCGCCGCCGTCCGCCCACCGTTGGTGCTCGTAAACCGCATCACCCGCGGGTAATGCGGGGCCGCCTCAACCCCCGGAATGCTCGAGTACACCGCGCTGGCAAACACGTCGCCGTTCGTCGGATCAACCGCCAGACCCGCCAAACCCTGCTCGCCCGATCCCGGGAAGTTGCCCGTCGGGTTAAAGTTCAACAGATTCGTTGCGTAGTCCTGCACCGTGCCGTCACGCAAGATGACCTTGATCGTCCCGTACAACTCCGCCACGTAATAGATCGGCGCATCCGCCGCCGGCAGAGGGTTTGGAACAAACGCGATGTTCACCGGCAACTGAAACCCCGTCGCCACCACCTCCACGCGATACCCGCTCTGCCGCGTCGTCCACGGCACCGGGGTGCCCCGCGCCAGCGACGAGAAGTTCGGGCTCACCTGCGCGGCCGTACCGAAGTACGTAGACCCCGCCGCCGTCACCCAGAAATACACATCACTCCCCGGCTGCACGTTCATGGACGGCAAATAAATGTTGATCGCAAGCCCTTCGTGCGTCGTGAATGAGACCGTGCTCTCCGCCAGCGGCAGCGAAGCCGCCAGAGACCCCGCCGATACCCGCACCCGCACCGGCCCGTGCTCCATCAGCGCTTGCGGGTTCACTACCGTCGTCCCCGCCGGTGAACCGGCAAACCGCAGCAGCATGCCGCCCATCGGCGACTCGATGTGAAGACTCGGCGGCGTCGAAGCGTTCAGGAGCACGATCCCCTGCCCCGTGCTGTTGCGCCACGTCGGCGTTGGCGAATCGGCGATGTCATCGGCCTCCAGCGGGAACAGCACACTCGCCTGGCCGGTGCTGAACAGTCGTTCGCCATACGCCGACCACTCCGTCACCCCTTCATTGCTGCTGTCGCGGTGCCGAATCCGCAGGCGATAGTTCGCGCCATCCAGCAGCGCCAACCTCCCGGCAAGCGATCCCTGAAACACCCCGTCCCCCAAATGGGTGTGCACGCGCTCTACACCACCAATGCACGATGTAAACCATACCCGTTCAATCCCTGCCGGCGCAACCGTCCAGATCTCCCAGTCCGTACACCGATGCGTATCGCCCGCATCGGCATCCGAAAAGTTCGCGCACTCCATATGCACATCGGCCGGGTTCACGATCCGCCCGAGCGGCGGTTCCGTCACCACCGGCGTGGCCGGAGGAACGTTCCCCCATGCCGCCGAGCCAAGAAACGACCCAACCGCGAGAAGCGCGACCGACAAGACCGAACAGGAGCGCGAGGTCATCAATAAATCTTTCTTGATGCGATGATCAGCAAGGGTGAACCCATAAACACGAAGCGACCGACCGCCGCGCCCACGCACCAGCGGGAGTGCCGCGGGGAATGCCGCCAGGAATGCCGGGGGAATGGCTGCAATAGGGCCCACGGCCCCGTCGCCGCAGCACACACACCCCAACCTCTCACCCTTGAAGATACACCCGGATCGGCCGCCCGCCCACGATATTTCCCCTTAGATGCTGCCGCTCTTCCCGCCGTCAGGTATAGGTCGGTCGCCGAGCCAAACGCGATGCCCGCTGGGTCAAACACCTCACCCACAGGCAGCCTTGGAAGCGCAAACGTCGCGCCCTCGCTTCCTTCAACCCCGATCCGAAGCGTCGGCTGCCTCAGCGCCGGGTTCGAGATCGACCCCGGCGGCGTCACCGTCACAATGAGTTGAAACGACTGACCATGCGCCAGAGAGCACAAAGACAGGCTCACAGCAACCACATATCGGGCAAACACAGATCACAAAACTGCTCCTGCCAAAGGTGACAAATACACCACTCGGCGCTCCCCTCCAGTAGCAGCATGGCGTCAAAGACTAAAAAAACGGCTCACCCCACGAATTTCTACCCTCGTCAGGCTCCGCCGGGACCTCTTCCTCCCGACCGGATGCCTATGGTCAGTAGTCTGGAATGATTCCAATCTGCAATACCATCTCCTAGAGTTTGCCCTCAAAGGAATACCCTATGGCCCTCAAGTTCCCCATTTACCTCGACCACGCCGCCACCACCCCCTGCGACCCCCGTGTCGTCGAAGCCATGCTCCCCTACTTCACCGAGAAGTTCGGCAACACCGGCAGCCGGAACCACCAGTTCGGCTGGCAGGCCGAAGAAGGTGTCGATCTCGCCCGTGAGCAGGCCGCCAAGCTTATCGGGTGCTCCGAGAAAGAGATCATCTTCACCAGCGGCTCCACCGAGAGCAACAACCTCGCCATCAAGGGCGCAGCGTACATGTACGAGAAGGCCCCTGCCGGCAGCAAGAACCGCGGCCACATCGTCAGCGCCATCCACGAGCACAAGGCCGTGCTCGACCCCTGCAAGCGGCTCCAGAAAGAGGGATTCGATCTCACCCTCCTTGAACCCAAGGCCGACGGCATCGTCACCGCCGACATGATCAAGGCCGCCATCCGGCCCGACACGATTCTTGTCACGATCATGTGGGCCAACAACGAAATCGGCACTATCAATGAGATCCGCGAGATCGGCAAGCTCTGCAAAGAGAAGGGCATCATCTTCCACACCGACGCCACCCAGTGGGTCGGCAAAATGCCCACCAATGTCGATCAGGACAATGTGGACCTGCTCTCCTGGAGCGGCCACAAGATCTACGGCCCTAAGGGCATCGGCGCGCTCTACGTCCGCCGCCACCGCCCCCGCATCCGCCTCAGCGCCCTCGTTGACGGCGGCGGCCAGGAGCGCGGCTTCCGCTCCGGCACCCTCAACACCACCGGCATCGTCGGTTTCGGTAAAGCCTGCGAGATCGCTCTGGCCGAGATGGAGCACGACGCCGTCCGCCTCTCGCGCCTCCGCAAGAAACTCGAAGACGGCGTCCGCGCCAAGCTCGACACCTGCGAAATCAACGGCCACCGCGAGAAGCGCCTCCCCCACATCGCCAACATCTCCTTCGGCTTCGTCGAAGGTGAAGGCCTCATGATGGCCGTCAAGGACATCGCCTGCTCCAGCGGCTCGGCCTGCACCAGCGCCTCCCTCGAACCCTCCTACGTCCTCAAGGCCCTGGGCGTCGGTGACGATCTCGCCCACTCGTCCCTCCGCCTCTCGCTCGGCAAGTGGACCACCGAAGAGCAGATCGATTTCGCCATCGACAAGATCGCCTCCGCCGTCACCAAACTCCGCGTCATGAGCCCGCTCTACGACATGCACAACGAAGGCATCGATCTCAGCAAGGTCGAGTGGGCTCACCACTAAACGGCTCGCCGTCGCAGTCCCCAATCCCTCCCGTTTCCCCGCCTCGTTTCCAATCACAATCTTTCTGGAGCAACTCCATGGCTTACGGACCCAAGATCATCGACCACTACGAAAACCCCCGCAACGTCGGCAACTTCGGTAATCAAACCGAAATGAAGGCCGACAAGCGCATCGGCGTCGGCCTCGTCGGCGCCCCCGAATGCGGCGATGTGATGCAGTTGTGCATCAAGGTCAACGAGCAGACCGGCAAGATTGAAGATGCCAAGTTCAAGACCTTTGGCTGCGGCAGCGCCATTGCCTCCTCGTCGCTCGCCACCGAGTGGCTCAAGGGCCGCACCCTCGAGCAGGCCGACTCGCTCAAAAATACCGAGATCGTCGAAGAGCTCTCCCTCCCCCCCGTCAAGATCCATTGCTCGGTCCTCGCCGAAGACGCCATCAAGGCCGCCATCTCCGACTACAAGAAGAAGAACGGCCTCGCTGTCGAGTCCCACGATCACGCCACCGCCCACTGACCCGTTTTCGGACCCTCGTCAAGCGTCGCGATCTCAAACCCGCCTCGCCTCCATTGGGCCCAACGCGGCCCGTTCAGCCAACGTATCATTTCTGATTAGGAGCTCTTCCATGGCCGAAACCATGTCCATCCTTCCCGTCACGACCGACGCCCCTTCCACCGTCAAGCTCTCCGAGAGTGCCGCCCGCGAGATTAAGAAGATCATCGCCGAGCAGGAACTCGACCTCTCCAAGGTCCGCCTCCGCGTGGGCGTCAAGGGCGGCGGCTGCTCCGGCTTCTCCTACCTCCTTGACCTCACCGAGGCCCAGAAGGAAACCGACGAGGAATTCGATATCAACGGCGTCAAGATCATCGTTGATCCCAAGAGCATGCTCTACCTCAGCGGCACCGAAATCGACTTCAAAGACGAGATCATGGGCCGCGGGTTCGTCTTTAAGAACCCCAACGCCACCAGCAGTTGCGGCTGCGGCTCCTCCTTCCAGGCCTGACCCCCGCCCTGCTGGCCAATCCTGTCAGCCAAGCCTACTGGCTCAGCACATCCAGTCTCGACACAAACGGTGCAACGATCATCAGGTCGTTTCGCCGTTTTTTTTATGGGTGTGCCGATAGTTTGGGGTACGGGCAGGGGGCGATGCGGGCTTTGGCTCGATTCCATCCTGCTCATCCTGCCCATCCATGTTCCTTCTCCGAGTAGGCAGGGTCGGTCTCGACGCGGCGTTTGGTGTCGGAGTCGAGCATTGGGTGGAGTTCACATGGATGGACAGGATGGACAAGATAAAAAGGGGGCAGGGGAGCCAACTGCCCTAAACCGTGGTCAAACCCTTTTTTATTGCCCCCGCAAAGCGGTGCCAGTCCCTCGCTACCCTGTCAGTTGATGATTCGGAGCAACGCATGACGCAAATGCCAGGGACCGCCGCCGCAAGTGGCTACGCGCCCGTCGCCATCACGCAGTTCTCGATCTTCCTCGAAAACCGTGTCGGCAAAATGCTCGAGATCGTGCAGGCGTTCGAAGACGCCATGTGCTGCATCTGCGCCCTCACCGTCCTCGACTCCTCCGACCACGCCGTCATCCGCCTCATCGCCAATGACGCCAAAGCCGCCCGCCGCATCCTCGTCAAGCAGGCCCTCCCGTTCATGGATACGTCGGTCATCGTCGTCTCCCTCGACTCCCACCACACCCTCAGCCGCATGAGCCAATACCTCCTCGGCGCCGAGATCAGCATCCGCTTCTGCTACCCCCTCCTCGGCTGGGACAACGCCCGCGGCTCCGCCATCGCCCTCGCCGTTGACGACCTCACCCTCGCCTCCCAGATCCTCATCCGCAAAGAGTTCAAACTCCTCACCGAGGCCGATCTCCCCAAGCACGGCGAATAAGTTTTGCCCGCCGTGCTGCGCAGTCTCCCGATCATGCTTCCGACCAAGCAACCCTGCCGGATCTCTCCGGCCGGGCAGCGGTTTCTCACGCTATCTCTTTTCACGGGAATTCCTCCCCACGGCCCGTGTTCGCTCAACGCTTCAGTTGGCCCGTCGCCGCCGTACACCACCGGCCACCATCCCCATGCCCACCAAGAGCGCCGCCCCTGGCGTCGGCACGGCCACTTGCTCGCCGAAGATGAAGTCATCCATCACCACCACGTCCGACGGGAACACCGTCGCGTCAGGCTGCTCGACCACGCCCGCGCCGATCGCGATTGTGCCCGAGTGAATCCGTATCGTCGCGATCACCGGATCGGCGTAGGAGATTCCCACAAACGAGAATCCCTCCTGGCCAATGCCGCTCGCCGGCGCATCAAATCGGCCCAGCAGGTTGTTGGCAATGTCAAAGAGCTCGACCGAAGCGCTCCCGGCCAGATCAACATCGCTGAACACCACCCCGAAGCCACGCGACGTCGCGGGAGTGTTCGTCCCCGGCACGAAGAACACATAATCCGTCACCGTGCTCCCCACCGACGAGAAGAGCCGCTGCGCGCTGAATGGCGCAAACTGTCCGGTGTACGACCCGTCAATATTGCCAAAATCCACTGGCGCGCTCGTCGGGTTCGTGGCATTCGCGCTCACCTGAAACCCTGAGCCCGGCGTCGAGAACACCACGCCCCGCGCACGCCCGGCTACGTTGCCGTTAAAGAAGTTACCGGGGAACGCATTGGGTGACGAGAAGGCGTCCGGGACTGCGTCCCAGTTGATCTCCCGTCGGCCACCAACGAACGACTGCGGAAGGTTCCCGTTGAGTGTGCCGAGATCGGCCCGGAACGTATCGACGGCCGACTGAATTCCCGCGGCGTTGGCGGCTGCGCCGCTTCGAACCACCTGGCCCTGAGCCATCGATCCGGCCGCGGCCATCACGAAGATCACGGCTGCCAACTTCACTTGCTTACGCATCATCATCTCACTTCCCTTTCGGCCAGACCGAAGAGACAGCACCATGCGAGCGAACACCGCTCGCCAGATGACGCCACCCAGCGGCGCCCTTGTGGGCAATCTCTCGGCCTTGGCTATTTATCCCCAGAGGGGCCCAGCGGAGCTGTTGCCAATCAATGTCTGATGGGCAACGCTCTATTGCACGACACCAGGTATCAGGCCCCCAAACCGCCATTTTCTCATCCAACGCCGGGTTTTTTTGCAGGTATCTGCATTTTCCCTCTGCCCCGATGCAAGAACCACGCCCATCGCGACATTCGCGCCTTGAACACGGAGGTTTCCATGCTCCTTTCTTTCGCCGGATCCGGCAACATGCTTCAAAGCGACTGGGTAACAACCACCACCATCCTCGCTGATCTTCGATCAGACGAGAGCGGCACCGCTTGGAAACGCCTCGTTGACCGGTTCCGTCGCCCCATCATCGCCTTCGCCACCCACATCGGCCTCTCGCCTTCCGAGGCCGACGATGTTGCTCAGGAAACCCTCCTGGCGTTCCTTGAGAACTACCGTGCCGGCAAGTATGAGCGCGAAAAAGGTCGCCTCTCCTCCTGGCTCTTTGGAATCGCCTATCGCCAGACCGCCGGCGCCAATCGCACCATGGCCCGCAACGCCGGTCGCATGGCCAGCGATCAATCGAGCATTCTCCGCAGCACGCCCGACGAGCCCACCGCCCTCGCCGATTGGGACGCCGAGTGGGAGCAGTCCATTCTCGCCTCATGCCTCGCCCAGGTCGAGCGCGAGGTCGATCATGCCACCTTCCGTGCCTTTGAGCTCACCGTTCGCGACGGCCTCTCCGCCGAAGAAGCCGCCGCCGCCCTCGGATTCAACGTCAAACTCGTTTACAACGCCAAGCACCGGGTGCTCAAACGCATCCGCGACAGCCGCGAAGGCCTCGAACAGCCCTGACCAAACAAAAGACCGCCCGCGCGTGAGAAAATCGCACGGGTCTGGCCAATATCTCGTAAGACCATGCCCTCGGCCTCACGATCCAACCCCACGCCCCCCGGTCCCGGTCCTTCGCCGCCCGTGCACAACAATTCCGCTGGGGCCGGTTGCCCGGAGCTCTCGGCCGTCGAGCGCTTCATCGATGGCGGGCTGAGCCGGGATGAATCCATCGTCATCGCCTCGCACTTGACCCAATGCACCTCGTGCCGTGAGATGTCCGTCGAAATGAAGGCGAACCAGGAACTCGCCACCTCGCTCCGCGGCGTCATGCGCACCGCCGCCGCCACCATGCCCGCAACGTCCACCGCGCTCCCAACCGTGCCGGGCTATCAACTCGTGAGCGAACTCGGCCGCGGCGGCATGGGCGTGGTCTACGAAGCCCTTCAACTCACCACCCGGCGCACCATCGCGCTCAAAGTCCTCCACGGCTCGCTCGCCGGCAGCGGCGAACACGAAAACCTGCTCCAGCGCGAGGCGTGGGCCATGGCCCGCCTCGACCACCCGAGCATTGCTGCCATCTACGAGGCCGGCCGTGCCAGCGACGGTCGGCCCTTCGTCGCCATGGAGCTCGTCCGCGGCCCGCGAATGGGAGACGCCCTCCGCACCGCTCAGCGCACGCCAGCCGAAATCGTCGCCCTCTTCCTTACCCTCGCCCGCGCCGTCGGCCACGCGCATCTCCGCGGCGTCATCCACCGCGACCTCAAGCCGTCGAACATCATCCTCGCGCCCAGCGCAGCTCCCCGGCCACCCGACGAGGCACACCCGGCCGACATCCCCAAAATCCTCGACTTCGGTCTCGCCCGCATCGCTGCCGAAACCACCGCCTCCCGCAGCGATCTGACCCGCGACGACCGCGTCGCCGGCACCCCCGCCTACATGAGCCCCGAGCAGGCCGAAGGCCGCTCCGCCGCCATCGGCCCCGCCACCGATGTCTACGCCCTCGGCATCATGCTCTTCGAAGCCCTCACCGGGCAACTCCCTTACGAGGTCAGTCGCACCAGCGTCGTCGCAGCGGCCAACACAATCGCCAACACCCCGCCGCGGAAACCCAGCTCGATTGATCGATCACTCCGCGGCGACCTCGAGACCATCATCCTCAAGGCCCTCGCCAAGGACCCCGCCGACCGCTACCCCGACGCGAGTTCGCTCGCCGCCGATCTCGAGGCCTTCCTCGCCGACCGTCCCATCGAAGCCGCGCGCCCCTCCACGCTCCGCCGCGTTGCGCTCTTCACCCGCCGCCATCGCGTCGCGTCAATCACCGTCGGAGGGATCGCGCTCCTCGTCATCGCATTCAGCATCGCCATGACCGTGCTCTATCTGCAATCGCAGGGACGGCTGGTTCGCGCCATAGAGGCCGAGGCCAAACAGCGGGCCGCGACCAGGCGCGCCATCACCGAAGCGACTGCCGGCTATGACTTGCAGGGAGTCCTGACCGACGCGGCCACGAATGAGAACAACTCACTCCCGGCCCCCACTCACAAAGCCCTCGAACTGGCCGCCGACCGCTGCATGAACGGCCCCGCCGATCCAGCCGTGCGGGCCACCGGTCTGTTCATGATCTCGACGATCTATTCCTCGTTCGGCGATCACGCGCAGGCCAAACGCTGCCTCGATAAATGCCTCATACTTCGCAAAGCGGCTCTCCCGGCCGAAGCGCCGGCGATTGCCGAGACACTCTCAGCCCTGGGCAGTCTCGCCTCGTCCCAAGGTGACGATTCTCAGGCCATCATCGCAGCGCGGGCCGCGCTCGTCATGGCCACCAAAGCGTTCGGCGAAGGGCATGCACACGTAAGCAACGAACACGTTGGTCTCATCCACGCCCTGACCCATGCGGGCAAGCTTGAAGAGGCCGCCGAACAGAGCCACGCGCTCATCGCCGCCTATGAACGCGATACCGTTGTGCTGTTCAACCTTGTTGAAATAGTGAACAGCGTGGCGGGTGCCTTTTTCGCTCAGGACCGCCTCGCCGAACCGATTGATCTGATGCGCGATGCCATTGACGCGATGGATCGCCACGGCGATGGTGACCATGTGGGTTGCTGGGCCACCCGCAGCAATCTCGCATTGCACCTTCTCGTCGTCGGCAAGGCCGAGGAATCACTGCGCATGGCCGTCGAGACGGCCGATGCTCGCGAGCGATTGCTGCCGCCGGGCAACAACAGAATCCTGAGCACCCGCCTGGTGCAGGCCATGGGCCTCGCGGCCACCGGCAAGCTCGAAAGCGCTACACGGTTGGCCGCTGACGTCGCTCAGTCCCGCCGTCAAACGCTGGCTCCGGACAATCCGGTTCGGATCCGTACTGAAGCGATCTTGCACAGCTTGAACCTGCTGCTGGGCACGCCCAGCGCAGATTCACAGTCGCAGAACGTCCTCGCCGCCATGAATGCGCGCGGCTCTGACACTGACAAACGTGCCACGCTCCGCCTTCTCGGCGTTATCGTGCTCGCCGCACCATCGATCGCCAGCCCGGCCCGGGCCCAACTGCTCGTTGATCTCGTGACCGCCGCACGCGAAGCACCGCTCACCGTAGTCAAGCCATCAACAGATGAAGCGCCCGCGCAGCCGGGCCACGCCGGGCCTCACGGGCAGCCCGCGAAGAAAGCCCCGATGTAATCGGCAAGATCATCCGGATCAACGGTCCCATCGCCGTTGAAATCCGCGGCGCCCGTCGGCGGAATCGCAAAGAACGCCCCGATGTAGTCCGCAAGGTCGTCCGGGTTGAGCTGGCCGTCACCATTGAAGTCCGCCGCGCACGACGGCGGCGGTGACGCGTCAAACACCTTGAACGCATCGATCCCCGCCTCCACAATGCTCGCCGTCGCCACATCCGCCGCCACAAACCGCACCCGCATGCTCGTCGTGTTGGTCACGCCCGCCGCCGTCAGTTGCGACTGCGTCACCACGTTTCCGCGCCACACAAACCCGCCATTCGTCGCGTGAACCGCCACCTGCCGCCACGGGCCCGCCAGCCCGTTACTGCTCACCTCGACAGAAATCGAATCCGCCGGCGACCCGCCCACCACCGTCAGGTTCAGAAAATAGTCATAGCACAACGAAATCTGCTTGCCGCTCCAGTCAAACGCCGGCGAAGTGATCGAGGTCGGCCCGCCGTCCACATCAGAGTTGTCATCGCGATTGGCCGTCACAAAGCACTGACCTGAACCGTCCGAATCGCCTATCGGATCATTGGTCCACACCCCACCGTTGATCGGCGCCGCCCGCACAAAGCCACCGTCCGTGCCGCTCGTCGCCACTGTCCAGCCCAGATTCGTATTGAAGTTGTCGCTGAACAGCACCGGCATCCCCGCCGTCGTACACGGGCAGCCGCAGCTCGGTCCATTAGGATTGGGCAGAATCTTGTAAAGCGCACCTGAGTTCGCGCCGCCGCCAATGCTCACCACATACAGCTCACCCGCCGCGTCCTCGGCAAAGCTCACGACACCATTGAGCACCGCGCCCGTCGTCGTCAGTTGGCTCGTGAAATCTCTCGCATCCGAAAGATTGTTCCCCGTCCCCGCGTAGCGGAACGAACGCACCCAGCTCGCGCAGAAGTCACTAAACAGATACGCGCCCTGCAGTTCCGGGATCGCCGCACCCCGGTACACATACCCACCGCTGATCGAGCACACTCCGTTCGAGTGCGGCGCATCAAACACCGGGTTGGTGAACCCCGCTGCGTTCGGATTGCACCCAAGATCGCCCGTGCCCGTCGGCGTCGCGATCAACCCCTCGCGACAGTCCCAGCCATAGTTGCGGTTCCGCACCGTCGCCAGATTCGCCGCCGTGAGCGCCGGCTGAAAATCAATCTCCTCGCGATTGTCTTGCCCCACATCCGCGATCCACAGATCACCCGTCTGGCGATCAAACGAAAGCCGCCACGGATTGCGCATGCCAAACGCCCAGATGTACGGGCTCGCCCCGCCCTGCCCCGCCGCAAACGGGTTGTCCGCTGGCACGAAGTTCCCCGCCGCGTTGTTCACGTCAAACCGCAGGATCTTGCCCAGCGGCGTCGTAAGGTTCTGCGCGTTCTCATTCGGGTCATCTCCGCTACCTCCGTCGCCCGACCCGCAATACAGCTTCCCATCCGGCCCAAACGCCAGTTGCCCGCCGTTGTGATTGTCAAACGGCTGCGCGAACGTGAGCAGCGTCACGCCGCTCGCCGTGTTCGCCGTGCCACTCGTCGCAAACGGAGTGTTCGCCGTATACCGACGAATGACCGTCGCCCCAGTCACCCGATCCGTGTAGTTCACATAGAACCGGCCGTTCGTCGCATACGCAGGGTCAAACGCGAACCCCAGCAACCCCCGCTCGCCCGATGCCGCCGTTAGGTTCAACCCCGTGGTCCCCAGGTTGATAAACGGCGCCGCCACCGTCGTATTCGTCACCAGGTTCACGATCCGAACCGTGCCCGGCTGCTCAACCACAAACAGCCGCCCGGTATCCCCCGGAGCCGCCGCCGCCCCCAGCGGCGAGTTAAACGAGCCGCCGCCAATCTGCTGCGCGCGAATCGACTGCGCATCCGCCACAGCCGCCAGGCCACAGCAGCAAAGAACCGAAGAGATAGCGATAGCGCGACGAGTAATCATCTCAAGCATCTCCAGAACTCAAAGCAAACCGAGAATTGGTCGAGGACTCAAAGATTCGGCCATTCCCCGCCGGTGGTTGCGAGGCAGCCCGTCCATTGGTCCGAAAACACCCACACACCCACAAATCACACCGCACAATCATGCCTCGCGACCCGCAAGTTTGCCACCACAAACATCACTTTCTCAATCATTCGTTAATCGTTTCACACAAGCCGGACGTTTCCCACTCGGTGCCCGTTCATTTTCGAATCCGGCCCACTTGCACTGTGTGCCCACGCCCACTCGTCACCGAGCCCGGCGGCAGCGCAGGATTGGTCACTACCGGCGTGAAGATGCATCGCATCTCCGCCGCGCTGAACTCCAGCTTGTCCGTGCCCGCATCCAGCAGACACAGCCGGAACGCATACGCCGGACCAGGCAGCGGTTGAATGATCGCCTTTTCACTCTGCACCTGATCAAACACCCAGCGTCGCAACAACACGCCTTTGTTGTCGTTCAGTCGAAACTCAAACGATCCCGCCGTAACCAATGAGATCGGGTGCGTCTCGCCATACAAAAAACTCACGACTTCAATCGTGTCCAGATAGCCGTTGTTGTCCGTGTCCGTCGCACTGCCCACACTGAACGCCATCAGCGTCGGCATGATCCCCACCGGTTGCGTCGGAATCGGCCGTGGCTCAGGCCGTGGCGGCGGACCGTCCGTCACGCACCCCGGCACCGTAATCGCAAGCAGCAACAAGGCCGCGAGCATCCACACGTCCTTCATGGGAAGTACGAACTTCGATCGCGAGATCAAACCAACCATAAGGATCTCACTTGGGATCAACTGTTGCTGGGGAAGCCGGCGCGGTCGTGGAATGGGCGGGGGGCGTTTCTTTCCGAGTCGCCGCTGGCGGCATCACCACTGGCATCGATTCCGGCTCACTCCGCGGCATGCCCGGCATCGGCGGAACCAGACGCCGAATCCGATCCGGGTCAGACATCCGGTCCACTGACTGCTCGGTATGCTCACGCATCGACTCAAGCGCACCCGGCTGCCCGCTCCGCACCACCCGCGGCGTCACGAGGATCAAAAGCTCGGTCTTCGTCTTCGAGTACTTGTTGCTCTTGAATATCTCCCCCACAAGCGGTATATCGCTCAGCCCCGGCACCCGGGTCTTGCGCAGTTCTTCCGTGTCCTGAATCAGCCCGCCGATAACCACCGTTTCGCCGTCCTTCACCGTCACGATAGTCTGCACCTCGCGCTTGGTGATCACCGGTGACTCAAGCGTCTCGTTGATCTGCGTTGTCCTCGCCGTGAGGGCCGAGATCTGCGGTTTGATATCCATCCGGATGTAGCCATCGTCGTTCACCTGAGGCGTCACATCAAGGATGATGCCTACATCCTGCCGCCTGATCGCCGTCTGGTTGTTGCCGTTGGAAAACTGCTGGATCGAATCGGGCAGACCGATGTTCTCACCAACCTGGAACTTGCCCGTCTCGTTGTTGCGAACCGTGATCTGCGGCCGCGACAGAATCTCCAGCCGACCCTGCGACTCCAGCGCCCGCACCAGCAACTGGAAGTCGTTGGTGCTCACGCTGAAGTTCGGCACGCCCAGCGCGTTGTTGATGGGGTTGCCCGCGCCAAGATACGTCCCGCGAAGCGCCTCGCCGCCCAGCGGCCCAAACCGGCCCTCAATGCCGAACTGGTTGGATTGGTCGAGCGACACCTCCGCCAGCAGCACCTGAATGAGCACCTGCGGCGGCGTCGCATCCAGTTCCTTGATGATGTTCGACACAATTTCACGATACTTCGGCGACACACTCACAATGAGCGACCCCGACTTGTCATCGCCCGTGATCGTCACCTCGCGCTCAAACTGCGTCGCCAGCGACCCCACCCGGTCCGGCCCCAGCAGTTGCCGAACCCGGTTCGACTCTTCAAGAAAATACTCCTTGAGCGTCTTCGCCACGTCCAGCGCCTTGGCGTTGCGCAGCTTGACTGTGATCTGCTCGCGCTCGCTGATCTCCTTGGCATCCAGCCGCTCCACCACCTGCTTCACCTGGGCCAGATACTCGCGCGTCGCCGACACGATAAGCGAGTTCGTCCGCACATCGATCGTGATCGCCAGTTGCTGCCGCTCATCCACCGTCGGGAAGAATGTGCCGTCAACAAGTCCCCCCTCCACCGGTGGTTCGTTGGGATCTCGTTGATCCACCCGCCCCGGCACAAGCGTGAGCGTGTTGTTGTTCTGCTTGAGTGAGAACAACTCCTTGAGCACCGTCGCCATCTGCCGCGCATCGGCGTTCACCAGTTCAAATACCTCGATCTCGCGAGCGCCCGCGCTCGCGCCATCCAAGTCCGACACGATCGACTCGATCAGCACCATCACCTGCGCCGGCGCTACCACATAAATCGAGTTCGTTCGCGGCTCGGCCGTAACCGTCACCTGCTCCTGCACCGTTCCGCTGATTTCCGCCTGCGTGTTGGGCCCCGCCACCGGCGCCTCGCCGTTCTCACCCTTGGCATCACGCAGGAACTTCAGCAGCAGCGCCTGCCGCTGCCCCAGCGCCCCGCCGCCAGCGAGCGCTCGGCCCGCCAGCACGCTCTGAATCAGCCGCACGGCCTCCACCGAATCGGTCTTCTTGAGCTCGATGCGCTTGATCTCCGTCACCGCCGTCACCGGCTGCCCATCAAGCCGCGTCACCAGGGCCTTGATGGCTTCAATATCCCGCGCCGTGCCGCTCACGATGAGCGCATTGAGCCGTTGATCCGGTGATACCCGCACCGCATCCACCCCGCGCGTCCGGTTCTCTTTCTGCACATACAGCTCGGTCACCGCCAGCGCGATCGTGTCCACCTTCGCCGACTTCACCACAATCACGTCGGCCATGCGCGACGCATCAAGCGCCTCCGCCCCCTTCGCCAAAACGTCGATGAGCTGCTTGACAATCTCAAGATTCTCTTTGCTGCACGCCACAATCAGCGACGACGTCTGCGGCTCGGCCGTCACACTGAACACATCCCGCGGCTGCGAAATCCCCGCGCTCCGCGCCTGCGCATCGATCCGCTCCCGCATCAGCGTCTCGATCTTCGGCGCCAGAATCGCCGCGTTCCCCTGCGGCACCGCCACCACATGCAGCGACACGCTCGGGCTCGCCTGCTCGCCGTCGAGCTTGGCCAAGAGCGACTCCACCACCGCAAACGACCTGCCCGATGTCGAAACGATCAGCGAGTTCGTCCGCATGTCGCTCGTTACCACCACATCGTCCTCGGGCTTGATCGCCCCCGTCGCCAGTTGCTGCCGAAACACATCCCGCACCAGCCCGGCGATCCGCTCGGCCGCCGCAAACTGCAGCGAATACAGCCTCACCGTGTTGCTCGCCGCCGCCGCCGGCACATCCAGCATCTTGATCAGTTCCTTCATCGCCGCGATGTTGCTCGTGCTGCCCACCACGATGATCGCGCTCACCTGCTCGGCCGGCACGATCACGATCGAAGACAAGCTCGCAAACAAATCCGCGTTCACCCGGTTGGCCGGGTCCTGCGGGTCCTTGCCCGAAATCGCAATCGAAATCCGCCCGATCGCCCGCTGCAGCGCCGCCGCCTCCGGCGATTCCTTCACGCCCTCCACAAACACCGACCGCAGCGTCGCCGCCAGCTTCCGCGGGTCGGCATGCTTCAGCGGAAGCACCACCGGCTCAATCCACCCCGAGGTCCGCGATCCGTCAAGCTGCTTCACCAGCACCTCAACCATCGCCACCGATTCCTCCGGCCCCGCCACCAAGAGCGTGTTCGTCCGGTCATCCACCGTGATCGCAATCGCCGATGCCAGCGCCTTGCCGCTCGCGTTGCCCGGCTCCGTCCGCACGTTCGGGAGTGTCTTGATTATGCTAATCGCCTCCGTCTGCTTGAAGAGGTCGCGAATCGTTGTCGCCACCCGCTGCGCCGCCGCCGTCTCCAGCGGGAACATCCGCAGCACCATGTTGGGCCCCAGCGGCAGTGTGTCCATCATCGCCGCAATCTCGCGCAGCGCCGCCACATTCTCTTTGGTCGACGCAATCACCACCGTGTTTGTCGAAGCATCCGGATAGACCCGCACGGGCTTGGAGATATCGAGCGCGATCTGCGATACGCTGTCGGCCGCCGGATTCACGCCCTTGTGCACGCTCAGCCGTCTCACCTGCTCCGCCAGCGCCTTGGCAGGCGATGTGTCCGCATCCTGCGGACTGGGTTTGAGCATGTTCTCAAGCGCCGTGCTCACCGCGATCGCCGACGCGTTCTTCAGCCGCACCAGCGCCACGTGCTGCTCGGCAAACGCCGGAGCCGCATCCAGGGCCTTGATCACCGCCGCCACGGATAGGTTGTCACCCGGCGCTCCCACCAGCGCCAAAGCCCGCCGGCTTGAAAGCGCCACCACCGTCACCGGCTCCACCACCACACCCTGCCGATCGCCCAACTGCGCCTTCGTCACGCCCATCGCCTCGATCATCCGCTGAATCTCAGCCGGGCCGTTATTTTCAAGGTCCACGATTTGCACCGTCTGGCCCAGGCCCGGCACAATGTCCGCGCCCTCTCGTCCCTTCACACTCGGAATCGCGTCAAGCTCGTCAACCACCTTCTTCACCTGCGTAAAAATCTTCTCGCTGCTCGCGATCACCAGCATGTTGCTCACCCGGTCAACCTCTATCGCCAGCGTCTCACCACTCTCCTTGGCAACGCCCGAAAACGTCGTCCGAAGCGTCATCGCAACCCGCGAGGCCGGCACATTCTTGAGCGTGATGACCCGCACCTGAGACCGCGATCTGTCCCCCTCCTGCTGCAGCGTTTCGGCCAAAGCCCGAATCTGCGCCAGCGCCGGCTCCTCCGCCCGCACGATGAGCGTGTTGCTCTTGTCTTCACCCACGATCACCACCGCCCGGGCCGACTCGGCTCGCCCCGCCGGCGTATCGATGTTCCGCTTGCTCTGCTCGGTGTACGCCTGCCGCAGCGCCTGCGCAATCTGGCTCGCCGGCCCGATCCGCAGCGCGATGATGTGCGCCTCGGGCAGCTTCGCCGATTCCGGCACATCCAGCTGCGCCGCCAGAGCCTTGATGCGGTCTGCCTGATCCTTCGTCGCCGCGATAATCAGCGAGTTCGTCAACGGCTCGGCCGCGATCGTCACCGCCTCGCGAGCGTCCACTCCCGGCCGCTGCAGCACGATGGCATCGTCCGATCGGAAGTTGAACTGCGGGCGCCGCCGCTCATCCTGCCGCTGCTGCGTAAGCAGCCCGTTGAACGCCTCCGTCAGGCTCTTGGCCAGCAGCACCGCATCAGCATGCTTGAGCGCCACCACCTCATACCGCCTCGACGGGTCATAGATATCACTGTCAAGCTTCTCAATCAGCCCGCGAATGCCCTGCCACGCCTGCTCCTCGGCGCTGATGATGAGTGACTTGCCCGCCGGGTTGGCAATCACGCTCACTGCCCGCGCCCCCGGCGAGTCCGCCTGCGGCGCCGTCGGCCCATAGAACACCGAGAGCGCCGTCGCAATCTGCTCCGCATCGGCGTTCTTGAGCGTCACAAACTCCGTCCGCCGCTTCTCCTTCGTCGCCACATCCATCTGCTCAATCACCTTGGCAATCTCATCAATCCGCCCCGCCGATGCCGTGATCATCACCGTGTTGTCAGTCTCCGACGTGCTCACCACCGGCCGCGCCTCGTTCGGCCCCAGCACGATCCCGCCCGCAATCTGCCGCAGCATCGGCGCGATGTCCGACGATGACGCGTTCGCCAGCTTCAGCCGCCGGAACTCGACCGCAGCCCGCACCGGCGCGCTGTCCAGCTTCTTTACCTCCACCATCACCACCGCCACCGCCTCCTTGCCGCCCGTCAGCAACAGCGAGTTGTTCGCCCGCACCGGCGTGATCTTCACCTTGATCGTCTTCGGCAGCGCTTGCGTCAAGGACGCCGCCACATCATCCGCCCGCGCCGTCGAGAGCACCACCGTCACCACCGACGATTCGCCCGTCGGCGGCGAATCCATCTCTTCAATCAGCGCCTTGATCCGTTCCGCCAGCTCTTTCGGGGCCGAAACAAGCACACTATTGGTGCTCGCCTGCGGCGTGATCGTCACCAATCCCTCCCGCGATGCCAGTGTCGCCGGGAACTGCTCGCGCAGCGCCTGCGCAATCTCCGACGCATCGCCGTTGGTGAGCTTGAACAGCTCCCGCACCCGGCTCGAATCCTCTTCCGGCTGGTCAATCTGCGCCAGCAGCGTCCTCACCAGTTCAATGTCCTTTGCCCCGCCCGACACCACCAGCACGTTGCCGTCCTTGCTGCCAATCAGTTGTACCGGCGATCCCGCCCCGCCCCGCTCGCCCTCGCGATTGCGAAAAAACCGGTCCAGATTCGTCGCCACCCGGTCTGCCGCTGCAAACTTGAGCGCGATCGTCTCGATCGTCTGGTTGTCGCCCGCCGCCGCGTCAAGCTGCTCGGCATACTTCACCGCCGTCTCGAGCTGCTCCTGCCGGCCGACCATCACCAGCGTGCGGTTCTTGGCATCGACCTCGACCCGAACGACATCGCTCGCGCTGGGCCCGCCGCTCCAGCGGCCCTGGAGCTTGCGCATCGGATCCATCGCGGAGTTGATCGCGCTCGCCACCACCGCTGGGCTGGCTTTGGCCAGTCGCACGGCGCGCACTTCCAGCGTGGCACCCTGAGGCGCCGCGATATCGAGCGCATGCACGATCCGCTCAACGCTCTCGAACTGATCCGGTGCGCCCATGAAGACCACCGCGTTGGCGCGCTCGTCAAACTCCACCACCATCGCCCCTTGCGGCGACTGATCGCCCCCGCCGCCGCCCCGCCGATTCATCGAAAACATGTCAAACCGCAACTGATTGAGGAGCGATTCCATCATCGATCGCACATCCGCCAACCGGGCCTTGGCCAGCGGAATGACCTTGAACTCATACTGCCGCGTCGTGGCCGGTCCATCGAGCGTCGCCACCAGCGTCTTGATCTGCTCTTCATCGTCAGCCGTCGCGGCATACACAATCGTGCCCGACCGGCGATCACCCACAATCGACACCTTTGCCCCCGAACCACGCTGACCACCCTTGGCGCTGACCCGTGCCCGATCCTCAAAAAACTGCTTCAGACTCGTCGCCACCGCCACGGCATCACTCCGCTCAAGCTTCACCGTCCGCACCGGCAGCCCGCCCGTCTCGCTCTTGTCAACTTCCGCCACAATCTTGCGGACCTCCTCGATCTGCTCCGCCGTGCCGCGCACCACAAACAGCGACGAATCATCCGCCGCCGAGATCGAGATCCGATCCTTCCGCCCCGGGTCGCGCCCCGAGAGCACCGCATCCACAATCCGCTGCACGCTGCTCGGTCGCGCCACCGCCAGCGGAATCATCGCTACCTCGGTCCCATCAGTCGCCACCGAGCGATCAAGCTCCGGCAGCAGCGTGTCCACCTGCTTCAACTGCGCATCGGCCGCCGTCGCGATCACCATGTTGGTCCGATCATCAAACGAAAACGTCGCCTGCGGTATCCCCACACCACCCTGCGGCAGCCCCCGCCGCATCCCATCAAAGCTCTGCTGCAGCAGCTTCGCCACATCGCTCGCCTTGGCGTTCTTCACCGGGATCATCCGCACATTGACCCGGCCCGCCGAGGTCGATGCCGGCGTCTGGTCAAGCATCGCGATGAACCGGTCAAGCGTCGGAATCGCCGCCGGCGGCGCCGACACAATCACGCTCGTCGCCGCCGGATCGGTCGTAAAACGAATCAGCGATGGATCGATGACCGCCCGTTTGCCATCTTCCCCAATCGCCACATCAATCTGGCGCAGCCTCTGCGCCTGCCGTCCCTGCGGGCTTGCGGAAAAAAGGTCGCGGCCCGCCTGCATCACGGCCCACGCCGGCGCGTTTATCAGCGGATACACCTTCACCGTCACGCCCGTCGCCGTCTTCGGTCGCGCCATCGCCCCCACCAGTTCGCCAACCACCCGAAAGTCTGTCTCGTTCGCCGAGATGATCAGTGCATCCCCATCCGGATCGGCCTGCACGCTCACCCGGCCAGTCAGCCCACCCGGGTTCGTCGCGCTCGCCGGCCCCATCTGCACGATCAGCCCATTGATCGCCACCGCCAGCGTCCGTGCATCACTCGTCTCTGAAAGCGTCACAATGTGCAGCGTCGACGGCTCCGATGGCATCTGCTGCTGCAGTTGCGTCGCCAGGTCAAACGCCCGCTGTGTCATCTTCGGCGCGCCCACGATAATCAGCGAGTTCGTCACCGGATCCACCGCAATCGTGATCCCCGTCTCCGCACCGCTCGGCTCCGCCGGTGGCTGCGCCGCAACCGCCGCCACCGCCACCGCACCCGGCACAGCCGCCGCGACCTTCTCAACTCCCTCCGGCTCACCCGCCTCCACCGCCATCACGCTCGCCGCGATCGTCCACAGCGCAAGGTCCACGCCGCGCCCGCCGATCATCCCTGTCTTCTTCTCTTCCTTCTTGGGTTCGTCCTTCTTCCCTCCCTCTTTCCCTTCACCACGCTTGATCAAATCCTCCGCCGAAATCACCTCCACCTTCACGCCCTGCCGCTGCTGAAGCAGTCGCCGCAGCGTCTCCGCCATCACCGCCGCATCCGCTTTCGAGCGGTCCACCTGAATGATCCGCATATCGCGGCTCGCGCTCGCCGTCGCCTGATCGAGCTTCATCACCAGATCATCAATCGCCTTCAGTTGCGATTCCGTGCCCCGCACCAGCAGCGAGTTGCTGTTCTTGTCAACCTTCACCGTCGGCGGCGTCCCCGAAGGGTCGTCCGTAAACAGCGCTGTCACGGCCTGCGCCGCATCGTTCGCATCCGCCGTGTTCAACGTCACCACCCGCAGCGTGCGCGCCCCGCCCGCCGCCGGCATCGCCGTCACGTCCACATCCAGCTCCGCAATCACCTTCTCCGCCACGCTGATGAGCTCAATCGGCCCAGTCAAAATCAGCGAGTTCGACCGCGGCTCCGCCACTACCTTCAGCGGGTCACGAATCATGGCCGAATCTCCCGCTCCGACCGCCCCGGCTCCGCCCGCCCCAGCAGCGCCAGCCGAACCCGCGCCCGCGCGAGCCCCGCCCGCCGGCCGCGCGCCGCCGCCCCGCGCCGGTGTCGGCGCCGCCGCAGGAACCACCGCCCCCTCCGAGCGGAACGAGTTCGGGTCCCGCTCCATCAGCGACTGCACCAGCGGCGCAATCCGCTCGCACCGCGCGTTGTTCACCCGCACCGCTTTCACCACCACGCTCCCCGGCGACTGCATATCAAGCTCGCCCAGCACCTTCTCAATGGTCGCGAAGATCGCCACCGGACCCGTCACGATGAGCATCTTGCTCGCCTCGTCGGTCGTCATCGTCACCGCGCCCTGCTGCGCCATCGGAATCCCACCCCCGCCCGAGCCAATCAGTTGCCGCACCGCCGTCGCCACCGCCGTCGGCGAAGCCTGCCGCAGCCGGAAGCTCCGCAGCTCCACCGGGCCCACGCCGTCAATGCCCGTACCCCCAAACGCCTGCGTATCCAGCTTCGTCACCAGGTCCGAGATCGTCTTCAGTTGCTCTGTGCTCGCCCGCACCACCAGCATCGAGAGCTCATCCACCGGCTCAATCGTCGGCGCCACATAATCCGATCCGTCCCGCGGCTCAAGCATCGGCCGCACCAGCCGCTGCATCCGAACCGTCAGATCGCTCGGCTTGAAGTTCCTGATTACGATCGTCACCGTCTCGCGATCAATACTCGTCCCCGCCTGCACGCTCGTCAGAAGCTCCGTCATCGTCGCCAGCGCGCTCTTCGAGCCCACCAGCGCCACCGTCCGCGATTCCTTCTCAATCGTCGCCGTCACCGGCTCGCGCTGCGCCCGCCCCGTTTCCTCATACAGCGCCTTCGCCTTCGCCACGATCTGGTCGAGATCACCACTCCCCACCCGCAGCATCTTCACTTCCCGCTCGGTCTGTCCCGGCGTGTCCAGCCCGGCCACAAGCTGCTTCACCATCTCCACGTCCGCCGCCGGCCCGCTCACAATCAGCCCCTTCTGGTCCGGCATCGCCGCCAGCCGCACCGCCGCCGTCTGCCGTGGCGAAAGCAACTTCGCAAGCACCGCCTGCGCCGCATCACCCCGCACGTGCGAAAGCGCCACAATCACCGCGCGGCTCTCCGCCGCCGGCCGAACCGGCTGCCCGCCCGCCGCCGCCATCGCCGATGACCCAGGATCAAGCTCCGCCAGCAGCCCCGACGCCACCGCCGCCTGCGCCGCGCTCCCGATCAGTAACAGCTTCCCCTGCGCCGGCATCGTCAGCAGCGTCGGCCGCTGCTTCTCCGGCGTCGTCACAAACAGCTCGCGAAGTTTCACCGCCGCTTCTTCGGGCGACACCGAGCCCATCGCAAACGTCGTCATCTCACGACCGCCGCTCCCCGCCCCCTCGGGCTTGTCGAGCAAACGAATAAGTTCCTCCACCGTCTTGAGCTTCGCCGGCGTCCCCACCGCCAACAGCGAGTTCGTCCGCGGGTCGGGCTGAATGGTCAGCCCTTCAAACACCTCGTCGTTCACCTTCCGCTGCTGCCCATCCTTGTCGATAATGATCGTCTGCCGCTTCTCGGCCACCAACGCCCGCAGCGTCGTGAAGATCGTCGCCGCCTCCGCATGCTCGAGCGCAAAAAGCTTGATTTGCGAGTCCGCCGCCGGCTTGTTGTCCAGCCCGGTGACGATGTCGCGAATCCGCCGCACCTGCGCCGCCGTTTCCACGATCACCAGCGAGTTCTGCTGCGGCAGCGGCACCAGGGCCCCGCCCTTGCCGATCATCCCCGCCGCGTTGAGCTTCTCCGCCAACTGTGAAGCCAGTGCAAAGTTCAACGGCAGCACCAACGTCACCACCTCGGAGTTCACCACCGCCTCCGGAATCTGCCCCACATACTGCCGCGAGCGCGCCTTCGAATCCTCCAACTTGCTCAGCATCAGCACCGTCGGCTCGCGCCGTACCTGCAGGCCGTGAACCCACAGCATCTTGTTCACCACGTCGAGCGCTTCCTCAATCGTGTAGTCGCCCGCCGAGATAAACGTCACCGGCGCAACCGGCGCCGTCGCTTCCGAAATCACCGGCAGACCCGTCTGCCGCGCCAAAAAATCCAAAACCTGATCCCACGGCGTGTCCTTGAACGCAAACGAAATCGTCTGCGCCTTCACCACCGGCGGCGTCACCGCTGCCGGTGCCGGTGCCGTCGCCGTTGCCGCGGCGCCCGCCGCTGGAACCGCTGGAGCTGGCCCCGCTGCCGGCGTCGCCGGCGGCTGAGCACCCGGAGCCGTCGCCGCTGCATTGATCGGCGCAGAAGGGGCCACCGCCTCCTGCGCTCGAAGCGATTGCGCCTGCCCAGCAAGCATCACAAGCATGGCGGGTAGAACGAACTGGCGGCCTCGAATTTGCTTGGACATCAGCCAACCTCCGTGGCAGGATCGCTTGGGCTTTTTCGAGCCCCGGCCTCCGGCCGATTCACGACAGCCGTGAATGGTTAGTGCATATGCGTTTGTCGCTCGCCGGTTGCTCGCGACACTCACGCACCCACACCATTCTCAGCTTCTCCATCCTATCGCGACTGAAGCGGCACCGCGCGTCTTTGGTCCACTCTCTCGTTAAGTGAAACCTCGAAGACCCCGTCACCAACTCCCAGCCGCGCGACTCCCGCCGCCCCGCCCAGGAACCGGGCCTCAAGAACACTTTCTCCCACCTTCAGCTTCCGCTTCTCACCCGTCTTGCTGTTCGTCAGCCACAGCTCCGCACCGTCTTTCCCGCGCACCACCGCCGCCACGCGCCAGTCGGCCAGCGTCGGCCCCGCCACCGCCGCAGGCGCTGCCGCCGCTGCCACTACCACCGCCGTCGGTGCCGCCGCATCCGGCGGGTCTCTGAAAATGTTCTTCGCCACAATCGGCCCCCACGCCGCCACCTCGGCCGCCTGCGCTGGCTGCCACAACTTCGTCCGCACCTTGCTCGGCGGCAAATCCGCCGCAAACAGCGTCGTCAGCCCGATCGCCACTTCAAACTGCGTCCGCTCCTTGTTCTGCGGCCTCAGCATGATGCTGTTCACCCGGTGCGCCCAGTCCTGCGCGCTCACCGTGCCGATCATCGCCACACACTGCTCAAAGCTCCCCTTGCCCGTCATGTTCGCCGGCATCGCCCGAAAATCAACCGCCTCGCGCATCGACCTCAGCCCCGACTCCTTGAACTCCGTCGCCGCCGCCGCCGCCGGGTTCTTCGAGTTGCTCGGCGACAGCGTCGCCACCGTCGTCTGCTTCAGCCCCACCGCCGCCGCCATCTCATTGAGCGCCGTCCGAACATCCGCGCTCACCGATTCCTCCGTCGAGCCCAGCGTCGAATCCGCAAACGCCCTCAGCCGCTTCATCACCTCCGCCATCCCCGCCGAGTCCGCGTCAAACCGCTGCACCGACTCCTGCCACAGCGCACTCCCCTTCTCAAGTTTCGCCTTGGGCCCCGCATAGCCAAACCACCAAAACGCCCCCACCGCCGCCACCCCAAAGACCGACAACCCCAGCCCGATCATCCTTAACTTCTTGGCGTGTTTCACTTGGCCACCCCCGCTTTCTCGTCCGGCTTGACCGCCGCGCCGGGCTTGTCCTTGCCCGGCTTCGTTCCTTCCCTCGCGCCCGTGCTCGTCACCCGATACTCAAACCGGTTCGACACGTCCGCGCCCTTGGTCGTTATCAAATACCGCTGGTCCTGCTCAATCCGGTCGCGAATCCCGTCGGCAATCTCCCGCCGCTTCGCCGACCCCGATAAATCAAGCGCCACCCCCGACCGCGGTGCCCACTTCCCCATCCCGATCGACTTCGCCGCGCCCTTCGCCCACACAAACTCCACCCCGGGGTCTGATTCACCAAGCAGCGACTCCAGCACCGCCTGATTCGGATCCGGCATCTGCTCCGTAATCACCGCCAGGTGCCCAATCCAGTTCGGCGACGATTTCCGGAATCCCTCAATGTGCTCCGTCCTCAGCTTCTGCCGCACATACAGATCGTGCTTGGGCTTCACCTGCTTCGCAAAGTGGGTCTTGATCTTGTCAAACTCACCCTGCGCTTCCTCCAGCGATCTCTTCGCCATCGTCCATCCCAGCCCGCACACAATCAACACCGCCGCTCCAGCCAGCGCCGCCATCCGCCGCCGCGCCGCCCGCAAATCCGGCGCACGCCGCGGCGATCCCAGGTCAATCAGCGCCCGCTCCGGGTCGTCGCTCCCCGCACCGCTCCCCGACCGCCCTTCCTCCGCCAGCACGCCCACCACGCACGCCGCTTCCACCGCGTCCCCAACGCTCACGCCGCTCGCCAGTTCCACCGTCGGCGGCAAACCAATCGTCCGCGCCGCAAGTTCCAGCGCACTCCCAAGCCGCTCTGTCAGTTTCGCCGCCAGCGCATCACTCGGTCCCGCCCCCAGCACCAGCACCGACCGCACCTCCCCCGCGCCCGGGCTCAGCCGATACGCCATATACGTCCGCTTCGCTTCCATTGCGATCGATTCCAGGAACGTCGCTTCTGTCGCCGCCGTTCCCGCCAGCACCGCCGCCTCGCCCACGCTCGGTACATCCGCCGCTCGCGCCATCAGTACCGAGCGACCTCGCACCAGCAAAATATCACACCCGCCCGGCCCGCCGCGCTGTGACACCAGCACCAGCATGTTCACCGTGTCCGGAGCCGGGTCACCCGCCAGCAACGACGCCGCTCCCACCGGCGCCACCGCCAGCCGATTGATCTTGAGCCCCGCCCCCGCGCACACAATGCTGCGAATCCGATCGATCCGTTGCTGCGCCACCGCCGCCGCCCACAGATCACTCCCCCCCCCCCCCGCCGCCGCGCCCCTCCCCGCCTCCTCCGCCGCGCT
>Ga0105047_10000429_pt1 | contig 71195 bp, 54 predicted proteins | sample MAT04_FD_78384 | JGI IMG/M metagenome (GOLD analysis project Ga0105047, IMG submission 78384) | Freshwater microbial communities from Lake Fryxell liftoff mats and glacier meltwater in Antarctica - MAT-04 (megahit assembly) | ecosystem: Environmental > Aquatic > Freshwater > Ice > Liftoff... | reverse complement strand
GCTGGTGCAGTTGGTGAATTCAAGCAATGGACCCCGGAAAAAAGTGGACTTCCGGCAACTCGCCTTCATACTGGGCTGAATGGGAAGGTTCCCAGCTCAGGGACCGGGAGTTTCTGATTCATCGCCAGCGGCGCGGCCGCTGCCGGCATTCCGGCTGTCACTCTCGGCGTCGACGCTCCTTCCCACCGTCAGGCCAGCGGTGTGAAGGTCGGTGAAGTCACCGAATCGTCCGCGATCATCTGGACGCGACTGACAGCGAGTGCTTCACGAAACGCCGAGGGGATGAAGTGCGTCGGCAAGGCGAGCAAGGAAGACGCGGCACTGGCAGACGCCGATGTTCCCAAGTTACATGGTGCGTGCCCAGGTGCAGCAGGCCGCATTCGCGTGCGCTACGGAAGCAAGCCCGATTTCTCGGATGCGAAAGCCTCCGACTGGTTCGATGTCACCGTGAAGTCGGACTTCACCCATCAGTTCGCGCTCACGGGCTTGCCCGCCGACTCACTGATCCACTACTCCGTCGATACTTCCGACCCGGAGAAGAAACCGCATGGCTCGCTTGTTGGGTCGTTCCGCACTGCCGTGAAACCCGACTCTGAGGCAGACATCACGTTCGCCGTGCTGAGCTGCCAGATGTACGCCGATCTCGACAACCAGGACGGATTTCACATCTACCCGGCGATGCAAGAACTGGCGCCGCGGTTCGTGGCATTCACCGGCGACAACGTGTACTACGACAACGAACGCCCGCTGGCGCTCACCGCTGCACTGGCCCGGTATCACTGGGAGCGAATGTACAGCTTACCGCGGCACATCGAGTTGCTCAGAACTGTCGCGAGTTACTGGGAGAAAGACGACCACGATACCCTGAAGAACGATTCGTGGGCCGGGCAGAAAATGGGTGACCTGACGTTCGCGGAAGGGCAACGGATCTTCCGTCAACAGGTGCCACTTGGAGAGGCGATTTACCGCACGTTCCGCTGGGGAAAATCCCTTCAAGTGTGGTTGACCGAAGGCCGCGATTTCCGTTCGCCAAACTCCATGAAGGACGGGCCCGGGAAGAGCATCTGGGGCAAGGAACAGAAGGCTTGGCTGTTCCGAACGCTGCAAGAGAGCGATGCCGCGTGGAAGGTCATCATCACACCTACGCCGGTTGTCGGACCCGACAGAACTGGGAAGGGCGACAACCACGCGAACAAGGCATTCCAACACGAAGGCGATGAGGTGCGAGCCTGGCTGAAAGCGAACGCACCGAAGAACTGTTTCACCATCTGTGGCGACCGACACTGGCAATACCACTCCGTGCACCCCGATTCCGGCTTGAACGAGTTCTCGGTCGGTGCTGCCAGTGACGAACACGCTGCGGGTTCGCCCGGGTTGAACAAGGACTATCACAAATTCCATCGCGTCAAGGGCGGCTTTGTCTCCGTGATCGCCCGTGTGAAGTCGATCATGTTTCGGCACCACGATGTTCACGGCAAAGTGGTGTACGAGTTCGAGTTCACAGCGGGCTAACTCAGGCCAGCCAGGGCAGGTAAACGGCCGCACTCCGGAGTTTTCTTCACTTGCCCTCGGCGGCCCATTTTTTGTTCAGCTCGATGTTCCGCTTCAGTTCGTCGTTCACCTTTTTCCCGGCGTCGAGATAGACCTTCATATCCGAATCGTACATCGCCATCGGCTCGGGTTTGCGACCCTTGTCGTTGGTGCGTTCCTCCCAGTCCGCAAGGCGTTTCCGCATCGCTTCAAGCGTGGCCTTGTGTTTCGGATCACTCGCAAGGTTGTTCACCTCGTATGGATCAGCGGCAAGGTCGTAGAGTTCTTCCTTGGGGCGTATCGGCGCGAACAACAGCTTTTCCGTGAGTTCGTCGAGTTTCTTCGCCGCGTGAAGTTCCCGCAGTTTCTGGACGATCGCCTTTTCGTCCTTGTATCGGCAAGGCTGGAGGTGCGGGCGTTCGTTCAGGTAGTTGCGGATGTACTTGTACTGCTCGGTTCGAACGCTGCGAAGATGCTCCATCGTCTCGTCGCAACGATCGCGGGCGGAGAACACGACCTCGCGTTTCGCGTACTCTTTCGCCAGCACGTTTCGCCCCTGCATCCACTTTGGAATCTCGATCCCGGCCAGTGCGAGCGAGGTGGCAGTCATGTCGATGTGTTCGATCATGTCGTCGCGCACGACACCCTTGCCAATGCCCGGCCCGCGCACGACGAACGGAACGTGCGTGCCTTCGTCGTAGAGGAACTGCTTACCTCGGGCATGGCTGATTCCGTGGTCAGTCATGAAGAACACGACGGTATCATCGAGCAGTTTCTCTTTCTCGAGTCGATCGATCACATCACTGACTTCCTTGTCCGTGTAGCGGCAGCAATCCAGGTAGTCGGCCCAGTCTTGAAGGATGACCGGATCGCGGGGATAATACGGAGGGAGTTTCACGTCTTCGGGTTTGGTGTTCGACCCGAGTTCCTTGAGCACGCGGGATTCCCAGTTCTTGTTCGGTCCTTGCCCGCGATACTTCCCACCGTGAAGTTGCACCTGCATGAAGAACGGTTGGTCGGGCTTGCGGCCTGACCAGTCGTTGCCGTCATACATCTTGCTGTCCCACTCGAAGTTGTAATCAGTCTTTCCGAGCTTCTTCCCCGTTGCCCCGAACCCGCCGATGCAGGTGTAGTACCCTGCCTTCTTGAACAACTCGGGCGCGGGGACAACATCACCCGGCAGCGTGATCTTCAACTCACCCCGACCACTGCGATGGTGGTGCGCCCCGATCGTCGTCTGGTAGCAACCCGTGATGAGAGCAGAGCGGCACGTGGAACAGACCGGAGAAGTCACGAACGCCTTGCTAAACCGGGTGCCTTCAGCGGCGAGTTTATCCACGACCGGAGTGCGAATCGTCTTCTCGCCGTAGCACGAGAAGTTCGCGGACATATCGTCCACGAAGATCCACACGATGTTGGGGCGTTTGACCGAATCCGCCGCCGTCGCGGGTGGCGCATACGCCATGAGCAGGAGGAACGCGGAGAGTCGATACATGGCAGCCTCAAGCAATGGTTTCACTTCTTGGCGGGAGAGGGATCGGTAAACGGCGGCTTCTCGAAGCGGCAATCCTTTTCAACCAGTCGCGGGTCGCCCGCGTCCGTCAGGATCTTCGTCAACTGATCGGCGAGGCGTTTTCGGGTTTCCTGCTGTTCCTTCTCGCCCGCCACGTTCTTGATCTGTTCGGGGTCCGTGCGGAGATCGTACAACTCTTCGGCCGGCCGTTTACCAAACGCGAAGTCGTAGTGCCATTTCCATTCCGTTTCGTTGCGGTGCGCAATCAACCACGCCTTCGCGGGTCCAGCATCCATATCCGCGAACGCTGCATAGGTGCTGCTTTCCAGCGTCTTTGCATCTGGAGCCTTATCAGCAGTCACTCCCTTGGGGTCGCCGAGCGGATACCGGTCCGGGGCGAAGTTGCGGATGTAGAGGAAGTCTTTTGTCCGGAGCGCTCGCTGAGGGTACGGTAGATTCCCTTCCCGGGCATCTCCCACATGCCGTTCGCGACCCGTCACAACCCATGTGCGTTCGGGATCGACCTGGCCATCCTTCTTGGAAGCAAGAACTGGCCATAACGACTTGCTGTTCAATCCGGCGGGAGCCTTCACTCCACCAACTTCGAGGAACGTCGGCGTGAGATCCATGAGGTTAACGAAATCGTCCACCACGCGTGGGCCAGGAACACCTGGCCCAGCCGCGACAAGTGCCACTCCGGTTCCGAAGTCGTAGAGGTTGCACTTCCCCCCGGGGAAACCGGGAGGCCCGTGGTCACCGCTGATCACGATCAACGTGCGGTCGAGTTCACCCGAATCCTTGAGTTGCTTCAGAATCACCCCGACCTCGGCATCGAATGCCTGCGACTCCCCGAGGTAGTCGGCAAAGTCTTCACGCACTTCATGCACGTCCGGCAGGTACTTCGGCAATTTCCCCTTGAGGGAATCCGGGTCGATACCCCACAGAGCCTTGCCCGATCCCTTGATCCATGAGCGGTGTACGTTGGTGGGCCCGAACCAAAAGAAGAACGGTTTCTTCGTGTCGCGGGCCTTCATGAACGAGGTGAAGTTGCCATCAACTTGGGCGAGAAGATCTGCCTTCGCATCGGCCACGCTCTTTCCCTTGGCGACAGCCGCGGTTGCCTGCTGCGAGAACTGATTGAAGCCCATCCCGGACTTCTGGTAGGCATATTCTTGCTTCCCGATCGGAGCATCGACGGGCGTTCCAGGACTCCAAACCTTCGCCATCTTTCCGATGCTATACCCCGAGTCCCGGAGCAAGAGTGGGAACGACGGAATGCTCTCGTCCCAAACTGCTCCCCGGAGGATCGCCCCTCGCCCCGTGTTGAAGAAGTACCGCCCGCTCAGGATGGAACTGCGACATGGAGTACATGACGGAGCCGGAACGAACGCATTGCGGAACATGACCCCACGTGCCGCGACCGAGTCGATGTTCGGGGTCTTGATGACGCTGTTCGCGGTCGGTTTCGTGTCCAGCGCTGCATACGCCGATGCGTAACGACCCCAGTCATCGGCGAAGAGGAAGACAATGTTTGGTTTTGCTTCATCCGCTGCCGACACCGACATGAGCGGTGCCAGAAGCAGGTTCAGCATCAGTGCGGAGAGGAAGCGTTTCATCGTGGTTGCTCGCTCCAAGATGCGTAATTCGGCGCACGTGTCGATGTGATGGGCTAAACACTCGCGATCGTTCCGGGTTCCGAAATGAATCCGGCAGACCTTCGGATTTGCCAATCCTACCGCGTGGCGATTCTTGATGCGATTCGCAATGAGGCGATTCTGGTTACTTCCAGCGGAAGAATCGCAACGCAAGTCCGTAGCATATCGCTCCCCACATGCCCAGCACCAGCAGCGGATAGCCAAGCGCGTCGAATCCCGCGCCGTCGTTCATGATCGCGCGTAAGCCATCATTGAGCGCCGTGAGTGGAAGGATCTGTATGAAAGGCTGAATCTCGGCTGGAAATCGTGCGGCCGAGAAGAAGACACCCGAGAGCACGTACATCGGCAGCATCACCGCGTTCACCAACCCCGCTGCTGTTTCCAACGTCTTGGCACGGGCACCAACGAGCAGGCCCAAGCCCGCGAAACAGGCTCCACCTGTGGCGATGAGCACGAAGAGCGCGAAGAGATCTCCGCGGACACGGATGTCGAATGCGAAGTATGAGAACGTCAGCAGCAAAGCCACATCAAGCAGGGTGAACACCAGCCGACTCAGCATCAAACTGAGCATGAAATCCGAGCGCCGCATCGGGGTCGCCGCGAACCGCTTGAGGAGTTTTCGCACTCGCAGATCGGTCACCGCGAAACCGACACCAAACAACCCGCCGCCAAGCAAGTTGATGCCGAGCAGTCCCGGGATGAGGAAGTCGATGTACCGACTCCCCGGTTCAGAAAGGGCCTTCTCCCCGGGGGTTGCCGCGCCCGGGTGTGCCCCGCGAAGGATCGCGCGATCGGCAGCGTTCCGGGCCAGCACGCCCTCGCTACGAGTCGGATCATACTCGTACTCGAACCCCGCCGCACTTCCGGAACGCGGGACGACCACGAGATCAGTCTTCGCGGTTCGCAGACGCTGCCTGGCCGAGGCCGCATCCTGGACCGTCACCTGCAACCCCGAGTCGGCCGCGAGTGCGACACGGAGTTTCTCGGTTGCCGCAGGATCGGCTGAGTCCGCCTGAACGTCCACGCTCGCCGGGGGCACAGCGCGCTCGCGGAATGCGAGACCGAGTGTGAACGCCAGGATGAGCGGGAAGCCGTAGACCCAGAAGAGCGCGGCTGGCTCACGGTAGAACTCGCGAAACCGGGTGAGTGTCAACTGCCACATCGCGGATGTCATGCAGTCATTCCCCTTCCCGGAGGTGGCGGCCGGTCAGTGTCACGAACACATCCTCAAGCGTCGCGGTTCGGGTCGTCAGACCAGCGATCTTTACGCCGTTCTCGCGAACCAGATCGAGCAACGCGGGTAAGGCACGGTGCGGCTCCGCTGCTGTCAACGTGATCTTGTCGCCGTCCGTTCGCACGGACTGAACCGTGGGCAACTTCGCAAGTTGATCTGCCACCGGGCGGACTGGGGTCGAGGGGTCGAGGTTCAGGTCGATGATGTGTTCGCCGCCGACGCGGGCGATCAGTTCCGCGGGGGTTCCCAGTGCGATGACCTTGCCGTGATCGACTACAGCCACCCGGTCGCAGAGCCGTTCCGCCTCGTCCATATAGTGCGTCGTGACAACAACCGTTCGCCCCCGATCCTTGAGAGAGCGAATCACGTCCCAGAGAGAACGCCGCGATTGCGGGTCCAGCCCCGTCGTTGGTTCGTCAAGGAACAGCAAATCGGGATCACCAACAAGTGCTGTGGCGACCGCGAGCCGTTGCCGTTGCCCGCCGGAAAGTTTGTCGACGTAGCTGCGGGCTTTCTCTTCGAGACCGACGCGCGCGATTGCTTAATCGGGTGTCGGACCAGCGGTGTAAAACGACCGGAAGAGCGTGACCGTTTCGCGAACAGTGAGTTTGTCCGAGAGTCGCGTCTCTTGTAAGGAGATACCGATCTTCTGGCGGATCGCGTTATCGTCTCGGCCCCACTTCAGGCCGAGCACTTCCACCTCGCCGGCAGTCGGGTCGAGCAACCCCTCGATGATTTCCATCGTGGTAGTTTTGCCGGCACCGTTCGGACCCAGCAGACCAAAACACTCCCCGACAGCAACCTCCAGATTGAGACCGCGAACGGCCTCGACAGGCGGTTTGCCAGGGTATGTTTTCACGAGACCGCGAACGCGGATGGCAGCTTCCATCCCGCAATTGTAGGCAAGTCTTAGAAGATCGAGCATCTGCGATCCGCAATCACTGAAAACTCAGCGATTCAACGCTCATGCCACAAAATTGACCGAACCGAGCACTTCAAATAAGTGCTCGGTTCGGTGAGCCGGAGGGAGAGTACCCGGCGTAGAGAAAGTGATCAAACGGAAGCAGGCTCGCTGGGCACGGCAGCCTTCTTACGGGCGGCATATGGGTGATTCGACAGGGGAGTATGATCGTCCAGCCCGATCACGGAGAACCGCTTCCCAATTTCCGTAAATTCCCGTTCCAACTCGTGCAGTTTTTCCATCACGCTATGGTCAACGAGATGAGTTTGGGACAGATCCAGTATTACCTCGTCTCGCTGCTCAGCCTCACGCATGATCTTTCCGCGGATCCCAAGCCAGTTGGAGAACACGGCCGCACGTCGAACAACGATGAGGACCAACTTGTCCCCCTCTGGAACGACACTGACATCTGCCTTGAGCAATCCCCTGATCGGAACGCCGTGCCAGATGTGGAAGATAACCTTCAGGGCCATCCCTGCTGCGATGCCGATAAGGAGATCGGTTGCGAGCGTCGTCAGGATCGTGCCAATGAACACGATGAACTGATCGCTGCCGACCTTGTAGGTGCGAACGAATTCTCGTGGGTTTGCGAGGCGAAATCCAGTGTAGACGAGCATCGCGCCAAGTGCGGCAAGCGGAATATGGTGAATTAGGTTCGGGAACATCAGCACAAAACCCAGCAAAAAGAGACCATGGAACAGATTCGCCGATTTAGTTCGAGCACCATTGTCAATGTTCGCACGGCTTCGCACGATTTCAGAGATCATCGGCAGAGCACCGACTGCAGACGCAAGCGTGTTCGCAACCCCTACAGCCAGCAGGTCGCGGTCGAAGTTTGTCTTCCGACGCCACGGATCAACCAGCTCGATTGCCTTGGCGCTGAGTAGTGACTCAAGGCTCCCGATGAGACAGAACAAGATGATGTACTGAACGCCCGTCCCAGTCGCGATGCCGCGGAAGTCAGGGACGGCAAACGCGGAAGATGGGTTCTTCAAAACCTCAGGCATGTCCACGAGGAACCGGGGACCTACCTCAAACTCTGCCCGATGGTTCATATCGAAGAAGTTATCGGGGAACAAGTAGGTGTGCTTGTGTTCGAGGTCGAACGCCATACCAAGGCCGACAGCTGCGATCAACACAATCAGTTGAGCAGGGATCCGCTTCACCCACGATATCCGGACTAACGGCAGACCAAAAAGGATGAGCAGACCAACCACTCCGATGATCGCGATCTCCGGATTCACCTCGCGAAGTGCATTGGGCAGACCAGCAAACAACTCAAGCGGCCCTGCCCCTTTCTCTGGTGTGGCACCAAGTGCTTCATACGATTGCTTTGCAATGATGATCAGTCCAATCGAAGCAAGCATTCCGTGGACTGGCGTCAGCGGGAAGAAATCAGCCAAGCGGCCGGCCCGGAGAAGGCCAAAGAGAATCTGGATGACTCCCGCAGCCACCCCAACCCCGAGTGCAAGTTTGTACCCGACAAGTGCTTTTTCAGTGTCGGACAACCCAGCACCAAACTCATTTCCTAGCTCAGTTACCGCACCATAGACAATCACAATCAAACCAGCCGCAGGCCCTTTGATGGTTAACTGTGAGTTGCTGATAAACGTACAGAGGATGCCACCAATCACGGCAGTCCAGATCCCCGCGATTGGCGGGTAGCCACTCGCCCGCGCGATCGCCAGGCACAACGGCATCGCAATAAGAAAGACCAGGAAACCTGCTATGGCGTCGAAACGTGCATTAGCTTTGAAGCCTTGGGTGAGAGGCGGGGGTGAAGCGTGTTCGGAATGCGGTTCGGCCACAGATAGTCTCGCGATGGGGTTAACCAATCGCGATACTACGCAAGCCCTGTGCCATTCCCAAAAATGCCCAATCTGAGGCGAATTCTGTCGCTTGGCAATCCAAGTCTGGCCGTTTAGCCATCACCCTGCTCGTCATCAGACCACACGGAGCGGGCAATACTGATTCCCAGCGCACGGATTTTGTTCCGCAGACTCCCCCGCGTGATCCCGAGAATTCGAGCGGCCTGTAGCTGGTTTCCATCAGTGTGCTTCAGAACGCGGACAATCACTTCACGTTCCATTCGCTCGAGCGCCTCAGCGTAGAGGTTCTCGCTGTTCGATGCGATGTGGCCCCCGACGAACTGGTCCCAGTCGAACTTCACTAACTCAGCAGTCTGAGGCTCACTCTCAGCTGGATTCATGACGTGCGACGGCAGGAAATCCGTGAGCAGAATCGAACCGCTCATCTGAAGGATTGATTTTTCGAGTACGTTCTGAAGCTCTCGTACGTTACCTGGCCAGGAATACGCACGAAGTGCTGCTGCCGCCTCTGGGGCCACTTCCGCAACGGGTTTCCCCAACTCCCGACCAAATTTCTTCAGGTAATAGTCGATGAGCAGGCCGATATCATCTCCCCGCTCCCTGAGCGACGGCAGCTTGATCGTGAAGACGTTGAGCCTGAAGAAGAGATCCTTTCGGAACCGCCCGTCCTGGGCCATCTTTTCCAGGTTCGCATTGGTCGCAGCGATAAGGCGCACGTCTGTCTGCACGGTTTCTCCGCCGCCGAGACGCTCAAATCGCTGTTCCTGAATAAGTCGGAGGATCTTGGCTTGTGTCAATGGTGCCATCTCCCCAACCTCGTCGAGGAAGATTGTTCCACCGTGGCACTGCTCGAACTTGCCGATCCGTTTCCTGTCGGCACCAGTGAACGCGCCTCGTTCGTGCCCAAACAACTCACTTTCTAGCAGTGGTTCAGGGATCGCGGCGCAGTTGATCGCCAGGAACGGTTTGTCGGCACGTTTCGAATGCTGGTAGATCGCGCGTGCGACCAGCTCCTTACCAGTGCCGCTTTCACCAAGGACAAGGGCGGTGACGTTCTGGGCCGCGACGCGGCCCACAGCCTTGTAAACCTCCTGCATGGCAGGACATCGCCCCAGCAATACGTCCCCAGTTGTGGGAACGTTCTCCACCTCCGGCATCGCAGCGGGGGTGAGCATCAGATGGCTTGATTGCACCGCTCGGTCAATCAGCCTTCGCAACTCCGGCAATTCGAGGGGCTTGAGCAGGTACTCATATGCCCCCTCTTTCATCGCCTCAATGGCGAGGTCCGTGGTCCCATGTCCCGTGACGAGGATGACTGGAATTCGAGCGTCGATCTCACGAATACGCCGGAAGGTGTCCATTCCAGTCGCGTCTGGCAGATGAACGTCGAGGACAACAACATCGGGGCGAGCACGGGCCGCCTCGACAAGCCCCTCGGCAGCGGTCGTCGCGGTATGGACCTTGATCTCATCGTTGTGAAACGCCCGCTGAAAGGCATGCCGGATAGCCGGTTCGTCGTCGATCACCAACAATGTTGGCATCCTCAAACTCCTACCGGGAGTCGAACGAAGAAACTTGCGCCCCCGTTCGCCCGGTTACCTGCGTTCATCGTTCCTCCATGATCTTCGACGATTCGACGTGAGATGACCAGTCCCAGCCCCAAACCGGTGTCTTTGCTACTGGCGAAAGGCTGGAACAGTCGCGGCATCATCCCCACGGGAATCCCTGTTCCGGTGTCGGTCACCTCGAACTCGACCTGGTTTCCTAACCGCCAGGCTGAGATTGTAAGTGTTCCGCCCGTGGGCATGGCGTCGAGTGCATTCAGGGCAAGGTTCACGAAAACTTGATGCAACTGACCGGAATCAGCCGCCAGCGTGATCGGTCCGTTTCGAATATCGACCGCCGTGGTGACGTGTTGCTTCTCCGCGCGACCACGGATTAGCCCGAGTACCGCGTCGAGTACGGTCCCCAGTTCGACGGGACGACGTTCCAACTTCGGGGGGCGAGCAAACTCCAGGAAGGTTTGGAGAGACCGTTCCATCCTGCGGACTTCTGTTTCGATCACCTTCAGGTCTTCGGTAGTCAGCTTGGTCCCGTTGTCCTCGATACCAGCCTGGATGAGCATTTTGATCGACGTAAGTGGGTTTCTCAATTCATGACCGACACCCGCCGCGAGTTGCCCGACGGCGGCTAGATGCTCTGCCCGCACCACTTCGCGTTCTCTGGCATGGAGTTCCTGAACCACGGCTTCGATGCGGTCTTTGAGAGCATCGATTTCCTCATGAAGCCCTCCAAATCCCAGATCCCCGGTGAGCACGATCTCGGGCTGCTCGGTTCCCAGTTTACCTGCGGCATCGCGGATCTGGACTCGCAAACGCCGAATGGACTGGCTTAGAAGCCTGGCCACCCCATAGCCGAAGATCACACCCGCAACGGCACCGAGTGCCGCGACTCCTGCCATACCCCACGCAAGTTGGCTTAACACTCGCTCGTGCTGAGCGGTCGTTTCCTCGACACGATGGTCGTTGAATTCCTCGATCTCACGGCATGGGTAGAGGACTTGTGTTTCCAGAAGATGAGTGGCCGCCGCAACACGTTCCACGTGCATGGGGTCATTCTTCGGGGGTAGGGATTGCCATTCGATCAGATAGAGGGCGAAGCCATGGTCGAGTTGTGCGGAGAGTTCGCGTTCTGTCTTGTGGTTCGCAAGCTGCCTAATCTCAGATAGACTTACTAACGAACGCGCATGTAGATCCGCGACTGATTCGACTTGGTGTGTTTCCAGAGCGATAAGTGTGTTCAGGCTTCCCCGCAGGTCGGCCGCAGCCCGCCGGCTTGAGACATTCTCCCTGAGCACACCTGTGATCGTCGCCTGTTGGTGGAACAGCGATACCGCAGTGAATGCGCAAAGAGCCACCAGACACAGTGTGCCGAGGGTCACGGGCCAGACAAAACGCCACCTAAAGGCGTTCATTGCAGTTACCATTGCCATGAATCAAATGTGGTCGCTAAGAAGCCACGGTGGTTGTTTTGACACCAACAACCGCGTTGATCGGCCACGATACCAAGCTATTTTACGACTCTTTGGGGTTGGCACACCAGTTGCGGCGAGTCTAACTTGCTCCCTTTCAACATATAACTTGAGTTAACATTGTGGTTGTGAAGGAATTACAGGATTCAGCCCCCCCACTACATCGAGGTGACTCTAGCCATCAGCACTCCCACCTCAAAAAAGTCATCGAATCAGCTTCTCACCTTCTCCCTGCTCAGGGACCAATAACGGTCTTTATCCATCACAACACGCTTCATGCGTTTGAAGACAAACCTTTCGATGTGGCAGTCGCTGAGGGAGCACAGATCTTCGGGTGTGAACCGTACCTGAGCGAACAACGATACCGTGATGCGCTTGCAAAGGGACGTGTTCGGTTCACCGATCTCCTGGAGGTTCTGAAAGTCGATCTAGGCCCCAATCGGAACGATCCGCTTCCACCGCACGGCACTCGACTCGACCTTCGGCTCGCGATGCTGCAGTACCCGCCGGCACGCGGCACACCCGACGAGTTACGCTGGTTGATCGCCCAATCAGATTCACTTCGTCGAATCCGATCTGAAGCGTCTGCGGCGACTCGGGGTAAACTCGTATCGGAGACTCGGCGATGGGTGATGCGCGACCTCCGGGGGCGAAACGGAGCCAACCCCGAATGGATTCGAGACCTGTTCTCTAGATTCGGTCTGTCTCGCATCGAGAACTGGTCAGACGCGACCTGGGAGACATTCGCGCTGGAATCGCTCTGGCAGGTGTGTCGTGAAGGTGTTCGGGGAGTTGCGGATTCCCCCTCAGGCCCCCCCTCACTCGTCCGGCATCGTGATTTACTCCTCGCGATAACAGGTGTCGACACCGACCGCTTGCTCCACGATGTGCTGATACGATTCACGGCAGCATTCCTCGACCAGGGAGTGTCACACTGGCCATTGCCCGATCGTGAGCAAGGTTTTTTCAAGGCATTTTGTTCGCTGTATGGCCGATCGGGAGGGTCCCCCAGTCGCTGGATGAAGCAGTTATCCGCCGAAGCCGCACGCATCAACGCAGCAGGGATCGGACCAGTAGAATCCGCTTGTGCATCACTCAAAGAACTCGGCGTTCCATCGGAGGAATGGGAGGATTACATTGCCTCCGCGCTGCTTGCTCTTCGTGGGTGGGCCGGAATGGTGTTTCAAGTCGAGACTCGTGCTGACAGCGTCGCACACCCCGTCCCGGTTGGGAGTCTCATTGAATTCGTCGCGGTCCGGTTGCTTCTGGAGCGGTTCGCGGTGGGGGCTGCCGCGCAAGATGCGCTGGGGTACCCGGGTTCGCTTGCCGAACTCCGAGGGCATCTGCGGACGCTGATCCAGCCACCAGTTCCACCCGATGATGTTGTGCGGGCATTCCCAATCTTCCAACTCGCGCAAGTCCTTGGCTGGGCACCCGGTGAGCTCGCGGCGATGTCTCCAGGGGATTGGGCAACACTTACCCGGGAAGTGAACGCCTTCCCAGAGATTGAGCGTCGGCGAACATTCCATCTTGCGTATGAGCGGCGGTTTCGCGACCAATGCCTCGACGCGATTATGCTGCATCGCTCCGAAAAGCCTACTTCCCCACGTTTTCAGGTGATCACCTGCCTGGACGAGCGTGAGGAATCATTTCGGAGGCATCTGGAAGAAGTGGCTCCAGATTGCGAGACATTCGGCGCTGCCGGTTTCTTCGCGGTGCCGATGTACTACAAGGGCGCAAGCGACGCTCACTTCATACCACTCTGTCCTATCGTGATGAAACCGGCTCACTGGGTGGAAGAACAACCCGAGGGGACTCTCGAGGATGAGCATCGCAGGCTCAAACAAACTCGGCGGATCCTTGGATCGACCGCTCACCGTGCTCACGTCGGAAGTCGCACGTTCATAATTGGCGCGTTGTTGACGACAACACTCGGCGTTCTTGCGTCAATCCCGCTCGTTTTGCGGATCCTGTTTCCCCGCCTCACGGCCCGGTTCAAAGGATGGGTTGGTAAGATGGTGGTGAATTCACCACGAACACGACTCAAGGTTGAAAGGATGCCTGAATGCTCGCCTGCAAACCGGGCGGGTCATCTGGGATTCACAGTCGATGAGATGACCAATCAGGCTGAGAGATTGCTGCGAGATATCGGAATGACAACAGGGTTCGCACGACTCGTGTTCGTCATTGGTCACGGTTCGAATAGCCTGAACAACCCACATAAATCCGCTTACGACTGTGGCGCGTGCGGTGGGAGTCCGGGTGCTCCTAATGGCCGGGCGGCGGCTGAGTTTCTCAACGACCTGCGCGTGCGGGCGCAACTCTCGGGCCGGGGGATTGTGATCCCAGATAGTACGCGATTCGTTGGAGGTTACCACAACACGTGTGACGATTCCTTGAGCTTCTTTGATCTCGACGCTGTCCCTGAGTCGCATCATCAGGAACTTCTGGCTGCACGGAGTGACGTCGAGTTCGCGTGCGAACACAACGCCCACGAGCGGTGCCGGCGATTCATGTCTGCACCGCTGACACTCTCCCCTTCAGAAGCCAAGACGCATGTTGAGGGACGCAGCGAAGACCTCGCCCAGACCCGACCGGAACTTGGACATGCGACGAACGCGATTTGTTTCGTCGCCAGACGCGAACGAACACGAGGGCTCTTTTTCGATCGCCGCGCGTTTCTAACCTCCTACGATCCTACTTCCGATGACGCCTCCGGGACAATCCTCGCCCGAACCATGGCTGCAGTGTTCCCCGTGTGCGGTGGTATCAACCTGGAATATTTTTTCTCGCATGTCGATTCAGCGGGGTATGGATGTGGGACAAAACTCCCCCACAACATCACGGCTCTCCTTGGGGTCATGGACGGCGCCCAGAGCGACTTACGAACTGGCTTGCCTTGGCAGATGGTCGAAATTCATGAACCGGTTCGGCTCCTGATCATCTGCGAAACAACGCCCGAGATCATGATGAAAGTGCTGGATGGAAACCCTATGGGCCGAGCGTTGACCGAAAACGGCTGGGTACAACTCGCGCTGATCTCTCCAAACGAGAACGTGGTGAAGGTCTGGCGCGACGGTGCATTCCGAGATCACGTCCCGACAACCCGAGACCTGCCAAGGGCCGAATCGTCCGGAGATTGGTATCGAGGCTGGCGCGAACACCTGGAATTCGCTGAGATCACACCATCTGCCGGGAGACGGGCTCATGGTTGATCTGGCGCAACTCACTGCCACAGCAGGCACAATCGCAATCATCGCACCTGCTGCACTTGTCATGATTCTCGGCGGGACATCGCTCCTTGGATTGCCGTTGGCCGAACGAGCGATCGACCGTGCTTGTCGCGGACTGATCTCGATCGGGCTTCTTGCAACAATCACAGTTCTTGTGTTGATGCTTGTAACCGGTGATCGACATATCGTCGTGGACCTCGGGAACTGGGTTTCTATCCACCCCCTGCACTCCGAAGGTGGCCACTTGCCATATCACTTCGGGGTCAAGTTTCAGTTCGACCGACTTTCGGTTCCCCTCGCAATCCTGTCCTTCACGCTTTGCGGAACCATCGCTGCATTCGCAACGCGATACTTGCACCGCGAACCGGGCTACAACCGCTTCTTTGCACTGTTCTCTGTTTTCCTGGCGGGGATGGTAACCGCTTCACTGGCAGACACGATCGAAACTCTGTTCGCCGGATGGGAAATGGTGGGGCTTTCGAGTGCTCTGTTAGTCGCATACTTTCATGAACGACCGGGACCAGCCCGCAACGGGTTGCGGGTCTGGATCGTTTATCGCGTGTCCGATGCGGCTCTCCTGTTTGCTGCGGTAGCACTCCACCACATGACAGGCGAAGGAGATTTCGATCAGTTAATGGGTAACCAGTCCTGGCCCCATGGTCGGGCAGCACTGACGGAATCTCAAGCACTCGCAATTGGCTTGCTCCTGCTCCTGGCTGCCGCCGGGAAGTCAGCACTTGTGCCCTTCTCTGAATGGCTTCCACGAGCAATGGAAGGCCCAACTCCGAGTAGCGCGGTCTTTTACGGTGCGCTATCCGTTCACCTGGGTGCGTTCCTTTTGCTGCGACTTAGCCCGCTGATCGCCGTCTCGGTCTGGCTTGCCGTCGCGATCGTCACCATCGGACTGCTCACATCGCTTTATGCTGGGCTCGTTGTGGCAGTCCAAACGGATATCAAGAGTGCGCTTTCGTTCGCTTCCTTGGCACAAGTTGGAATCATCGTCGCTGAGATTGGCCTCGGCCACTGGGTGCCGTTTCTCTGGTACGTTGCACTCGCACACTTGCTTGGTCACGCTTGCCTTCGGACACTCCAGTTCGTTCGCGCCCCTTCCCTCCTGCGTGACTACCGCGAACTCGAGAACGCGATCGGTGATCGGTTGCCCCGCCCCCCTGGCCCACTTGCAGCCGCGCCCGTCCGCATCCGAGGCTGGCTCTACCGGTTTGCACTTGAACGTGGATACCTGGATAACTTCCTTTCTGAGTATGTAGCCCGCCCCTTCGTCGCGTTGTTCCTGGCACTGGATCGTCTGGAACGCCGCTGGACGAGACTCCTGAATGGGGAGAAGAAACACACTTCACTCCCTCCCACCCCTGCTCCACAGCCGGTTGCAAGCCTGCAAACTCGGCCCGAAGTTGCGGAGAGCCACCAATGACCTTCACATCTGTTCCATGGCTCGAACTAGCGGTTGGAGTCCCGTTGGTTGGTGGCGCTTGCCTGGCTCGTGTCCGTGATCCATACATGGCCTTTCGCGGGTGTCTCGCACTCGCCAGCATTTCACTTGTGTGTGCGGTCGCAGCGTCGGGAGGGTACGCCTGGGGTTTGACCACAGATGGCACAAGCACGAACGACCTCCTGTACAAGCTCGTGGGTCGAAAGGTGTTTACCGTCGATGCGTTGAGTGCCACACTTGTGCCAATTCTTGCGTTGATCCATCTGCTGACTGCGATCTCCACATCACGCACCAAGATGTCTCGCTTCTCCTTCTCCTGGTTGTTGATTTGCCAGGCGATTCGAATGGCAACCTTCGCCTGTGATGGATGGGATCTGGGCATTCTGCTGGTCGTGGGTGTGCTGCCGCCGTACCTCGAGCTGCGTTGGCGTGGTCGCCCCACGGGCGTGTATGTCTTCCACATGCTCCTTTTCGTCGCACTTCTCTTGTCAGGCTTGGCAGCAGGTGGCGAGATTGCTGTAGTTCTGCTGATGGGTGCAGTGTTGGTGCGGAATGGAACGGTGCCTGTACATGTTTGGGTGACCGATCTATTCGAGAACGGTTCGTTCGGCGGTGCCTTGCTCTACTCCACGCCCATCACAGCGATGTACGCGGCTCTGCGACTTGTACTTCCTTTACAGCCTTCCGATTGGATTCTGGTCGCCATCGGTTCAGCGTCGTTGGTTACTGCTGTCTATGCTGCTGGGATGGCGATCGTGCAAACCGACGCACGCCGATTTTTTGCGTTCCTGTTTCTCAGTCACGCATCTCTCGTGCTGGTTGGATTGGAGTTGCACACTGCGATCAGCCTCACGGGCGCACTCGCTTTGTGGGGGTCAGTGATGTTGTCGATGACTGGGTTCGGGCTGACCCTTCGCGCACTTGAAGGTCGGTTTGGCAGGTTATCGCTCGCGGAGTTCCGCGGCCTCTATGCCTCCTCACCTGCACTCGCCGTGTCATTCCTATTAACCGGCCTCGCAAGTGTTGGGTTTCCTGGCATGTCAGGCTTTGTGGCAGCTGAACTGTTGGTCGATGGAGCAATGGGGGCGAATCCGTTCGTCGGTCTGGTCGTGGTAGTTGCTTCAGCACTTAACGGAGTGGCTGTCATGAGAGCGTATTTTTACCTGTTCACAGGTGTTCGGTACACTTCGGGAGTCGAGTTGGGCATCACTGCGGGGGAAAGGGTTGCCGTGCTGACACTCACTGCGTTGATCCTTGCCGGTGGTTTCTACCCACAAGCCTATATCACATCTCGTCACCACGCGGCTCAAGCAGCACTCGGCAGTCGAAATGAAGTAACCCCTGCTGTCGAACATTGATCGAAGCCGTCATATCGCGAACCAGTCGAGCCTGTCCGAATCAAGCGGCCACCTCGACTGGTGAAACGAACTTCTACACCTCACTCAACACACCCGTACTCGCGCCGAACGACTTCGACTCGATCCCCATCTGATGCAGCATCCTGAGATATAGGTTCGAGAGCAGCGTGTTGTTCTTGCGGTCGAAGGCGACGTGCCCCTTGTGTTTGAAGCCCCCGCCCGCGAGAAGGATTGGCAGGTTGGTGTTATCGTGTGACGACGAGTTGCCGAGGTTGCTCGCGTAGAAGATTCCGGTGCGGTCCAGAAGCGTTTGCTCGCCATCGACGCTCGTCTTCATCTTTTCGAGGAACTCACCGAGTACCTTCAGTTCCGCCTCTTCAATTAACGCCAACTGTTCGAGCTTGGTCGGTTCCTGTCCATGGTGAGAAGCATCGTGATGAGGAAGCGTGACACCCTCGATCTCGGGTCGTTCCTGCGAACCAAGCCAGAGTGAAATCACACGCGTCGAATCGGTCTTCAGCGCGAGGTGAACGAGATCAAACCACTGCCGACTGCGCTGGAGGAGCTGCGGGCCACCAAAGTCCTGCGTTGGTGTCGCGACTTCCACCTTGGGCTTGGGGGTCTTGCCCCACTTCTCGTCTTGCTGCAAACGCAACTCGGCTTCGCGGATCGACGATAGGTAAAGATCGAGCCGTGCGCGGTCCACATCGCTGAGTTTGCCGTTGAGCGTCTTCACCTGTTCGCGAACATCGTCGAGGATGCTTTGGCCATCGCGGATTCGCCGCATCTCGCGGGCTTCTTCATCAGGCGTGCCTTTGATGAACAGCTGCTTGAAGACCTGCGTGGCACGTTGCTGCGACGGAATGCGCACTCCCCGACGATTCCATGCTGCATCGCCACCGCCGAGAACAAGCGAAGCGAAACGTGTCTGGCCACCGAGATGCGAGGCGATTTCCTGATCGAGCGAGATGCTGTTGCGAATGTCGTTCGGGCGGATGTTGTCGGGGTGCACGCCGGTGAACAGCCCGACCTCGGCGAAGTGGCCAGCGGCATATCGGTGCGACATCCCCGAGAACACCGTGAAGCGATCACGGTAGGGTTGAAGCACCTTCAGGTAGCGGCTCGGCTCGTAGTCTTTGCCAGCCTTCTCGGGGAAGAAGAATGGCGTGTACAGACCAAGTGGCCGCCCGACGAGCAGGGTTCGTGGCGGCTGAACGAGAACCTTCTTCGCCTCGGCGGCACCGGCCGGCACCATCGCATCCAGGAAGGGTAGCCCGATGGCCACGCCCGCAGAGCGAAGCATGGCACGGCGGTCGAGTCGCTTGAACGGCATACCTTGCTCCAGGGGTTGATCGTTAAATCGGGCTTTCGCCCTGCTCTTCGCCTGTTATTTGTTCAGGAACATGCGGCTCTGAATGACCTCATGGACGAGGGTCCGGAAGCCATAGTTCTTCGCCTTGAGCGAGGTCACGATCTGTTCGACCACCTCGCGATCCGCGAACTGAATGTCGGCACCCGTCGCGTACGTCAGCAACTTTTCGGTCAGGTTGCGAGCAAGCTGATCCTTGTCCGCGAGAAGGATCTTTTTGTAGTCGTCGATGGTGTCGAACTTCCGACCGTCGTGGGTTTCGCCGCCATGCTCCACATCGGGACCACGGTAGAACGCCCGGCCGGTGTAGCCCGGCAAGTTCACCACACCGGCCTTGGTTCGCGTAGTCGCACGGTAGAAGTCGCGCCAGCCACCAATCGGGTCGAAGTTCTCCAGCGCGAAGCCGGGCGGATCGATATGCACATGGCACGAGGCACAGGCCGCAATGTTGCGGTGCTTGTCAAGCTGTTGACGAATCGTGGTCGCGCCGCGAATGTCCGGCTCGATACTCGGCACATCGGGCGGCGGTGGGGCGGGCGGTTTACCGATGATTCGCTCCAGAACCCACTTCCCACGAAGCACGGGTGAAGTGCGGGTGCCGTCGGCAGTCACTTTGAGAACGCTGGCATGAGTCATCACACCACCGCGATGGCTCCCGGCTGGTAGCTTCACTTTGCGGAACTCGTTGCCCAGCACATCAGGGATGCCGTAATGTTTCGCGAGCCGCTCATTGAGCATTGACCAGTCCGACTCGACGAATTCGATTAGGCTCAGATCATTCCTGAGCACCTCTTCAAAGAAGTTCTGTGTCTCGCGTGGCATGGCCCAGAGCAAGGTACCATCGAACTCACCGTACAGTTGGGGATCGGGGATCGTGGCGTCGATTTTGCGGAGGTCGAGCCACTGGCCCACGAAGTTCTCGGTAAACCGTCGCGCCTTCGGTGACTTCAGCATCCGTTCCGTTTGAGCACGCAGCACAACGGGCTTCGAAAGCTCACCCTTCTTGGCGAGTGCCAGCAATTCCTCGTCGGGGAGCGACGACCACAGGAAGTACGAGAGCCGCGCTGCCAGTGCGTAATCGTCGAGTTTCGGTGAAGGGAGATCGTTCTTCGCGACGAGCGTCGCGGCCCCCGGCTCCATCAGTAGCAAGAAATATGGCGAGGTCAGGATCGACTTGTACCCGTAGGTCATCGCGTCGAGGAACGTGTAGCCCTTGTCGAGCTTTTCGTGAACACGAGCGACGAATTGCTTCTGCACTTCCTCGCTGACGGGGAGCCGGAACGCACGCGGCAAGAATGCTCGGATCAACCGCTCCGCGTATTCCTTGGGCTTCGCGGAAGCAGGGACGAGCGGGTCGATGGCCCAGGTATATTCCGAACGCACAGCGGGAACCTTCGGCGGCGGCTTCCCCTCGCTCTCGGCCTTGGCAACAGATCGCGGTTTCAATGGCACATCCGCGAAGAGGCTCTGATAACTTGCTGGCGGCCAGGCACCAACTGGGCCTTCAATCTTGATCCACTCGACCAGCAGCCCAGGCCCTTTGTGCTCCTCGATCGGCTTCTTGAACGCCCGGATATCCCAGTGCGTCAGGAGGTTCACAACAAACGCCTGCCGACGTTCCAGGTCGATCTCCAGTTCAACGATCGTGGGCTTGCCGGGGGCGATATCCCGCATCTCGCGCAGCACAGGGTCTTCGCGGCCACCATCCACAGTCAGGAACGCGGCAGGCACCGCTCGGTTGTCTGCGCCGACTGCGGCAATCGACATCTGAATCTTGTACCGCCCGGCAGCAGGAACCGGCGGCGTGCTGCACAGACCGTAGCGCGGCAACTTGCTGTGGATGATCAGTGCATCTTCCTTGAGGTAGCAACTCCGGGTGAGCGTCTGCTTGAAGTTCGACCCCTTCTCGGACATCTCTCGGCCGGTCCGCGTGTTGCTGAACGGAATGGGCGGATGCGGCGGGATGACCGACAGGACCGCCTTCTCTGCGGCTTCCTGATAGAGAAGTTGATGCGTGGCCGAGACATCAAGACCCGCAGCGATGTTGTCGAACCCCGCGACGGAGTTATCCTCGGGGAGAAGCTCTTTCAGCTTGACGTTTGTGCCGATCAGGTCGCGAATCGTGTTCTCGAATTCGGTGCCATTCAGGCGACGAACCACGACGCGACCCTTCGTCTGCTGGCGATGCAAGGAGGCCGCGTGAAGCTCCTTGTTCAGCAATGTGATTGCGGCCTTGAGTTCGTCCTGCGGTGGACGTTCACGCTTCTTTGGGGGCATCTCGCCGGAAACGAGCTTGTCGTGAACGGCGGCCCATGTTGCCAGCGTGCGCTCATCTTGCAGTTCAGGCTTCAGGTTATCGAGCCGGAGGTTTGCCTTCTGAACCTGTGGCCCGTGGCAGTCGATGCAATGGTTCTCGATCAACGGCTGAACCTTGGCCTTGAACGCGGCCGACACGTCCTGCCCTGATGCAGTCGGCGTCGCGAGAATGAGGACGAGGAACGCGATGAGCGAGATGCGGTTCATCGTGGGTTCGAGCCTTCGACAAGTATGGAGGGTGGTAGTCAGCGCCGCTACCAGACCAGACTTTACCCTCGCGACGGATCGAAGTCGATGAAGTTCCCCTCGTGTTGTGGAATGGCTGTGGCACAGCTTTGGGGACCAGGGGTTCCACTCGGTCCCGTTGGGACCCTCGTTTCACCCCTGGCTATTAACGGGCGCCCCGTTGGGGCTGCAGCCATCTGATTTCTGACCCCAACGGGGTCACCGTCAATAGCCAGTGGGTGTCAACCCCTGGAAACTTACCCGGCCTTGCGAGGGTGAACCAGCTTCTCCCACCAGTTGGTGGGTGATGCGGGCTGGTGGGGAATCTTGAGCGGCGGTGGTTTCATCTCGGGCATCGGCTCAGGCTTCGGTTCCTTCGGTTCGGCAGGTACCTTGAGCTTCACGGGCTTTGCCGATTTCAGTTCGCCCTCGGTTCGTTCCCTGCGAGTCAGGACTGCCTGAACCACGATCCCCAGAACAGCCAGAGTGATTGCGCCGCCGTTCACTGCTCCCTGATTCTTGGAGACCCACTCAACCGCGTCGAAACCGATGTGCGGTTCCAGGAGCAAGAGCGCAGCGTGACTCGCGAGGAGCATTCCCCCCAGACTGGTGAGAAGCATGATCCACACACGGTACAGGATCAGCCCGAACAGGCCGCCCGAGAGGAACACCGCCCACAGTTCCTGGGCCTGGGGGAAGACCCACAGCGCAGCCAGCCAGGCAGCACAACCCGCAGCGACGAAGGCAAAAATCCTCGCGAGTTCGAGCGCCATCATTCCCGCTGTCACCGCGAGGAGGACTCCCACCGCGAGGATCTGCGCTCCGCCTGTTGCTCGGCCCGCGTGCAATCCGCAGAGGCCCGCTCCAAGGGTGATGACTGCGACAATCCAGAAGCGGTGCCATCGCCAGCCGAAAACCCACAAGGCCATGCCAAGAACGCAAAGCGTTCCAGACATGGCCTCGGTCAGTCCGCGAGCTTCGACGAGAATGTCGGGGGCAATCAATGTCATGCGACAACCCGACGGGTGATGGAGTCCCTTGACTCAATCGACCGGTCGGGTTGTGGGATTGCAGACGCAATTTCGAAGTGTCGCGGAAAGCACCATCGCGACATCCGTTCGCGACGGTTGTTCCGCAAGCGCGGCTCGCCTCAGCAGGTTAGCTCAGGATGCCGCTCACGACTTCGCCCTTCACAAGCTCACGTGGCTGGTTCAGGTGGTTATACACGATCGTATCGGGCTTGATGCCAACCGAGTGGTAGATGGTCGCGAGCAGTTCCGTCGGGTGAACGGGGTTCTCGATCGGGGCGCTCGCGGTCTTGTCCGACTTGCCGTGAACGTGGCCGCGACGGATGCCCGCACCGGCGACCAGAGCCGTGTAGCAGTATGGCCAGTGATCGCGGCCGTCGTCCTGGTTCTGGTTGCCCGACGTGCTGACGCCACGTTGCGGGCTGCGGCCGAACTCGCCCACGACAACCACGAGCGTTTCCTTTAGCATACCGCGTTGTTCCAGATCCTCGATTAGCGCCGAGACGCCAGTATCGAGCATCGGAGCGGCCTGCTTCTTCATGCGGGTCGAAAGCCCGGCGTGAACGTCCCATGAGTGGTTGTCGCTGTTGGCGACCTTCGGCCACACCACTTCGACGAACCGCGTGCCGGCCTCGACCAGTCGGCGCGATAGCAGCAAACACTGACCGAACGTGTTCTTGCCATAGCGTTCGCGAACTTCGGGCTTCTCGTCGGTCAGGTCGAACGCCTTCTTCGCGCGGCCGCTGGTGACCAGCCCGAGCGCCTTGCCATAGTATTCGTCGAGGTCGTGCTTCGCGACAGCCTCTTCCACGTCCGGCATCCCCTTGGAGATGGTATCGCGGAGGGTCGCACGGCGTTCCATTCGGCTCGGCGAAAGCTCCTCGCGAAGTTTCAGGTCTTCCGTACGGACGCGATCCATCTTCGTCATGTCCATGTCGTCGCCGGTCGGGTAGAGCAAGTACGGATCGTATGCCTTACCCAGGAACCCAGCGGTACCGCCCTTCCCGACGACGTTCGATTCCTGCAACGGCCGCGGCATCGCCACGAACGGCAGCATCGGCACGGTCGGCGGCTTCAGCTTGATGATGTTTGAGCCAAGCGTCGGGAAGTCCTTCGGGCTTGGCGGTTCGAGCTGGCCCGACGCAGACACCTTGTCGGTGGTGTAGCCGGTGTGCATCTGGTAGATCGCGGCCGTGTGGTTGAACAGCCCGTTCGGCGTGTAGCTCATCGTGCGGATGAGCGTGGTCTTGTCGAGCACCTTGGCAATCTGCGGCAGCAGTTCCGTGACGTGCGTGCCGGGGAGCACGGTGTCCTGGTGCTTGAAGATGCTCTTCACCTTGTCCGGAACGTTGTCTTTCGGGTCCCACAGGTCGAGGTGGCTGGGGCCGCCTTGTAGGTAAATAAAGATGACGCTCTTGGCTTTGCCGAACCCAGGGCCGTGACCGGCTTCTGCCTTAGCGTTGGCAGCGGTTGCTTTTTCAAGCGCGAACATCTGGGCAAGGCTGATGCCGAGCACACCAGAACCGCCAACCCGGAGGAGATCGCGGCGTGTCACGCGGTCGCAATCGTTGGCGGCACCAGCACCGGGGATGACGAGCATGGAGTTGGCTCCGTTGGAAGAGAGCGAGCAGAGGCTGCGCAATCGAGGCGTTGGCCCCAATTTGGGTAGGTGTAAGAAGTTTAACCGACCATACGAGGTATCGCAAACGGTTTCCGGGGCTGAATATCACATCCTCAACGAACTTCCAGTGTGAACTCGGGCTTCCCGTCGCCGTCTTCAGCCTGAACCAGTCGGAATGAACGCTCCAGAACTCCCGACCGGACCCAACCGCCCTGCTTGCGAGTGGCCGAGAACTCTTTCTTCCCGCGTTTGAAGATGTCGAACTGAATGTCGTCTTCCTCGCGGGCGTCGACCCGCCAGTATTCCGTGATACCCGCGTCGAAGTAGGCCGACATGACCCATTCGGTGTCCTTCACCTCGGAACTGCGGCTGACGATCTCGAGCAGAATCTCCGGCGATCCCGTGACCTCCGTGTTGTTTCCTTTCAGTCCACTCACCAGTTGAACCCGCCCTTCCCGCAGGGCCTCATTCGAGACGACCATGCCGTCGGGTTCGGTGGAGAGGTTCGTTTCGAGGTGGCTGTAGCGTGTTCCTTCAGGAGCGAACCGACCAAACTTGGTTGACTTCACCAGATTGTGGAGGACGGCTCCAATTTCCATGCGAACCTGGCCGTGTTCGAAGAACTCTTCCATACTCAGGTCCACCCAGACCTTTTCGTTGATGAAGCAGATCTTCCCTCGCTCTGGAAATTCTTCGCTGTGCAGCCAGCGGCGGAAGGACGCGAAGTCCACCACCCAGGCCGGGATATCGACTTGCTCTGAGCCTGTGACGAAGACGGTTTCCATGTCCGAATCCTCCCGTTTTTGCACCCGACTGTCAACAGACGCCCCAAGCCGTTCTGAAAGCTCCACGGCTTCTCAAGTGCCGCGGCCCGTTGATCCCATACAACACTTTCATCACCCGTGTTTCCTACCCTGGCAAGCCGCGATTATCCGTGGATACACTCTCCATCGACAAGTCCGCCCCGATGTCACTTCGCCGGCCCGCGACCGTTGCGGAACTGTGCGACATCGTGAAACAGGCCCGTACCGCCAAGCAGGGCGTTTACCCTGTCGGCGGGCTGACTACTCTCGACGTGGGCCTGCCGACGTTGAAACCGGGCATCGCGGTTGACATGACCACGATGAATCGGGTGATCGATTACCCTGCACGGGATATGACGATCACCGTGCAGGCGGGCATCACCATCGCGGCTCTGCAAGCGGTTCTCGCGAAGGAAGGGCAGTGGTTGCCGATCGACATCGCCACGCCCGAACTCGCGACGCTGGGGGGTTCCATCGCACTCAACCAGAGCGGTCCGCGGCGTTACGGCTACGGCACCCTTCGCGATTACGTCATCGGAATCAGTTTCGTGACGGACGATGGGGTTGAAGTGAAGGCGGGTGGCCGCGTCGTGAAGAACGTCGCTGGCTACGACATGATGAAACTTCAGATTGGAGCGGTCGGCACCCTTGGTGTCGTCACGCAAGTGACGCTGAAGGTGAAGCCGAAGCCGGAAGCGTCGTCGGCCGTGGTGTTCGGCTGCGACGCAGCCTCGATTGGTGCCGTGCTCGATCTGGTTCACAATTCGAAATCGCGGCCGGTTGCCGTGGAGTTGCTCAATGCGGAGGCGTGGCGAGCTGCATCGGTGAATCCGTCAGTTGCCTCGGATTGGGTGCTTGCGGTTGGTTTCGAGGAGAAGGCCGCGACCGTGGCATGGCAGCAGGCGACGCTTCTTGACGAACTGAAAACCGTCGCGGTTCGCGGTGTGACCGAGGTTGCCAACGCGACAGGGCTATGGGCCGCGATCACGGGATTGCAACTTCGCCTCGAATCACGCTACATCAGGAAGCTGAGCGTGTTGCCGAGTAAGGTGGCCGAGGAAGTTGCGAAACTCCCTGCCGGCCTCGTTCACGCACACGGCTTGAGTGGCGTGATCTGGGTTCATGGCGAGTCGTCGGTGGAGGGTGCATTGATCCGCCGTTGCCCCGCCGAGACCAAGAAATCGCTACCGGTTTGGGGGAAGCCGACACCCGACTGGGAACTGATGCGACACATCAAGAAGACGCTCGACCCGGATAATGTGTTCAACCCCGGCCGTCTGTTCGGGAACGTGTGACCTCATTCGACGGCCTCGCTGGGGCCGCCGCTAAACATTGTCAATTACCCACTGCCAATCCTGATATGGCCGCCACAACACCGAAACTCGCTGATGCCGATGCCCCGCGGACGTCGCTTCCCATTTACTCCGCGAACGTCGATGCTCCGACCGCGACAGGCGGAGCGTTGCCGGCACCACCGCACAACCACAGCTGCGGATCGCACGGCCCGAACATCGACTACGAACTCGTACTCGACTGCGTTCACTGCGGTCTGTGTACCGCCAGTTGCCCCACGTATGTCGAAACGAGCAACGAGGCCGATTCGCCTCGTGGACGCATTTACCTCATGCGGCAAGTGATCGATGGCACGCTCGCCCTCGATAACGACGTGAAGCAGCACCTCGACCTGTGCCTGAATTGCCGTGCGTGCGAAACGGCGTGCCCGTCGGGCGTGCAATACGGCAAGCTCATCGAGCCGTTCCGCGTCTACATGAACGAACAGGAACCCGGCCGGCAGACCGCTTCGCTCAACGCACTCCAAAGGTTCCTGCTGTTCAACGTATTCCCGTATCGCTGGGCGAACCGGATCGCACTTGCCCCCGCACGGCTCATGCAATGGACCGGCCTCGACTGGCTCACCGAGAAGTCCGGCCTCATGAACCTGGTTCCGCGGTCGCTGCGGAACATGAAGAACATGCTTCCGGAGTTGAAGCCGCATTACGGAAGCCTCCCCGAGATCCTCGAACCGATCGGACCGCGACGAGCACGGGTCGCACTCTTCCTCGGTTGCGTTGCCGATTCGCTTTACCCTGAGACGAATTACGCCACAGCGAAGGTACTTCAGGCGAATGGCTGCGAAGTGTGGATTCCCCGTTCACAAGCGTGCTGCGGCGCGTTGCACTACCACGCGGCTGACGAGGTCACCGCGCGTGAGTTCGCGGCCACCAACTGCGATGCATTCGGGGCCACCGATGCCGAGCGATTCCAGAATGTGGACGCGATTATCACGAACGCGGCCGGGTGTGGCTTCCAGTTGAAGGACTACGCCCACATGATGCACGGTACGCCGCAAGCGGAGGTCGCGGCCCGGTTCCAGAGCAAGGTTCGCGACATTAGCGAATTCCTGATGGAACTCGGACCGGTGAAGCCGAAGTATGCATTGAACGTGCGTGCGACGTACCACGATGCCTGCCACCTGCGGCACGCTCAACAGATCTTCAAGCAACCCCGCCAGTTGCTCGAGATGATTCCGGGGCTGGAACTGATCCCGCTCCCCGAGAGCGAACTCTGCTGCGGGGCAGCCGGCAGTTACAACCTGACGCAACCGGAGATGGCCGAGCGCCTCGGCGACCGCAAGGTCGAGAACATCGCCTCGACTGCGGCACGGGCCGTGTTCACTGGGAACGTCGGCTGCCTGATGCAGATCACCCGGCATCTGAAAGCTGCGGGGCAGAATGTGTGGGCTGCGCACCCTGTCGATGCTCTTTGGGCGAGCTACAGCGGTGAGATGCCCCCGCAACTGAAGGATCCAAGTGGCGCGGGCACCGACTCCAAAACCGGGCAGAATCACTGATCTTCTTCAGGGCTCCAGTTCGGCAACATGAGACTCGCATGAGTGGTACAAGTCCTTGGCCGGGCCCAAATTGACCGAGGCCCGACTGTAAGCTAGACTCACCCGGGTTTGCCCGTATTCGCGGAGCGCGGTCGTGCTCCCAGCGGGTGTTCTTCTATGACAACGGGGCGAGAAATTCACTCCACATCATATCACTTCCTTTGTCGGAGTCTGGCATGTTCAACATCCGTCCGAATCAGCGAGGTTTCACGCTGATCGAGTTGTTGGTCGTCATCGCCATCATCGCAATCTTGATCGGGCTACTCCTTCCCGCTGTGCAGAAAGTTCGCGAGGCGGCGGCCCGTGCAACCTGTTCCAACAACATGAAGCAAGTCGCACTTGCCTTGCACAACCATCACGACGCGCTTTCGTTGTTCCCAATGGGTCAGCAGGTGAGTTTGGGTACGAACAACCCGGCCAATGCCCTCAACCGTCAGTGCTGGCAACAACCACTTCTGCCGTATCTGGAACAGAACGCGCTCTTCGCACAAATTCAAACGTCTCAGCCCACCACCTACACGTATTCCATCCCAGGAGTCGAGAACAAGATCAAGTCGCTGATGTGTCCGTCGGACCCGAACGCGGGCAAGAACGTAACCGTCCCGGGGAACGCTCAGGGGTTCCACGGCAACTACGTCTTGTGCGCCGCCAGCACACTCTTCGGCGACAGTGGTGCCACCGGGGGGACTGCGCTGAATGGCATGTTCTACTCGTTCTCGAAGACGAAGATCACGGACGTCACCGATGGCACTTCGAACACGCTGATGGGGAGCGAAGTTCTTATTGCGCCGGATACAACCACGCACGATTTACGCGGACGGTACAACAACACCTGGCAGGGGAACACACTCTTTAGCACGCTATACTCACCAAACACCACAGTGGGCGATCGATCGAGTTACTGCAATTCCATCCCCAAGGCTCCTTGTCAGGCATTGGGTGCTACCGCTACTGTTCAGTCAGCACGGAGTCAGCACACTGGTGGCGTGAATGTCGCGATGGCGGATGGTAGCGTTCGATTCGTCCGTGATGGTGTTACCTTGAGCACATGGCAAGATGCCGGGACACGAGCTGGGGGCGAAGCGTCCACTCTCGATTGACCGTCCGCACCGCAAACTGCGGCTGTGGCACCTACTCCCCGAGGCGTTCATGCGTTCGATTCTTTGTCTCCTTGCTTTGACTGTAAGCGGATTGACCCTCGGATGTGCCGGAGGCGCAGCCACTTCGACCGTCACGGGGAACGTGACATTCGAGGGAAAGCCGCTCCCCGATGGCGACATCGTCTTCTTCGATCCGGAGAACAAACTCGCTCCCGACGCGGGCAAGATCAAGGACGGAGTCTACTCCGTCGCCGTGAAACCCGGAAAGAAAAGGGTCGAGATCCGGGCGTCGAAGATGCAAAAGCTGCCACCTGACAAAAAGGGAGCGATGGGAGAAACCGAGTTGCCGATGGACTACCTCCCTGAGAAATACAACCAGAAGTCCGAGCTCACCGCCGACATCACATCTGGTGGCGTAAACACATTCGACTTCACGCTAAACCCTGAGTAATGGGTCAGCGAAAGCAGTAACTTATCCGACCTGCCGTCGTACCACTCCTTCTGATTCTCCGTCAACTGCCGCCGGAATTCCCTTTCACATGAACTCGGTCCTGATCCACTGGACGGGAATCTCAGCACCAACCTTTTAACCACCCAGGAACTGATCCCGGGTGTTGTGGTTGCATTCCCTGTCTGCTCTGCCCGCGGCAACTGGCGTCGATCCGGCGAATCTGGGAACAACACAAATACATTGGCATGTTGCGTGCGTAAACCGAGCACTTGCGAAACGCTATTCGCAATCATGTGATAGTCATGAGAGGGTAGACATGAAAGTCGGCATCGTTGGCAGCGGGCTTGTCGGAGCGACTGCGGCATATGCACTCGTCATGCGTGGCGTAGGTCGGGAGATCGTGCTGGTTGACAAGAACGAGGCACGGGCAACCGCAGAGGCAGATGATCTTCGCCATGCGGTACCATTCACCCACCCGATGGAAGTGCGAGCCGGGACTTATTCCGATCTCGCGGGGTGCCGGGCGATCTTGCTCTGCGCTGGCGTCGGCCAGAAACCCGGCGAAACCCGGCTGCAACTCCTGCAACGCAACGCTGCCGTGTTCCGGGAGATTGTCCCGACCGTTCTGAAACATGCTCCCGAAGCCGTGTTGATCGTGGCCACGAACCCCGTGGACGTGATGACGCACATTGCCGCGCGTTTTGCAGGTGAAGCTGGGATTGCTGCGGGGCGGGTATTTGGGTCGGGCACCACACTTGATACCGCGAGGTTCCGCACTCTGCTCGGCACACACTGCGGAGTCGATCCACACCATGTCCACGCTCATGTGATCGGCGAACACGGCGACTCCGAGGTTCTCACGTGGTCACTTGTCTCCATCGGCGGGATGCCACTGGAGGCGTTTACACGGTTGCGCGGCGTGGAGTTCTCGGAGAAAGTGCGGTGTGAAATTGACGAGAAAGTTCGGCGTGCTGCCTACACGATCATCGGTGGGAAGGCTGCAACTTACTATGGTATCGGCGCTGCACTGGCTCGCATTGTGGACGCCGTGTTGCACGATCAACGCTCGATTCTGACGGTTTGTGCCCCGACTGCTGATGTGGCAGGCGTAAAGAATGTGACTGTGTCGTTACCGCGACTCGTCGGGGGCTCCGGTGTTATCGAGACGTTTTCGCTCCCGCTGAGCGAGACCGAACAGGCCCAACTTCGAGCGAGCGCGGTTGTCATTCGGCAGGCTCTCGACGAACTGGACCGTGCTCTGTGACCTCCAATCGACATGCACAAAGGACCACCCAAAAGGAACCCGAAATGACCCCGACTACGACCGCCTCAATCAGCGCCTTCGGGAAGGCAAGGTCAACAGTAGGCGGCGCGCCGCTATCCGCGGACGAGTTACGGAAGATCGATGCTTTCTGGCGAGCAAGTAACTACCTCGCGCTGGGCATGACCTATCTGAAGGCAAACCCGCTTCTGAAGGAACCGCTGAAGTCTGAACACATCAAGGATCGGTTGCTAGGCCACTGGGGTGCCAGCCCGGGCCTCGCGTTCGCGTACATCCACCTGAGCCGCGCCATCAAGGCCAAGGATCTTGATGTCCTTTTCATGGCCGGACCCGGGCACGGTGCCCCTGGCGTGCTCGGTCCATGCTATCTCGAAGGCTCGTACTCCGAGGTGTACCCGGACTGTAGCGAAGACGAAGAGGGGTTGCTCCGGCTCTTCAGGCAGTTCTCGTTCCCTGGCGGCATCGGCAGCCACTGCACGCCAGAAACACCGGGATCGATTCACGAAGGCGGCGAACTCGGGTACTGTCTCTCACATGCCTGCGGTGCCGCATTCGACAACCCTGACCTTATCGTCGCGGCGGTTGTCGGCGACGGAGAATCCGAAACAGGACCACTCGCGACAAGCTGGCATATCAACAAGTTCCTGAACCCCATTCGCGACGGGGCCGTTCTGCCGATCCTTCATCTCAACGGCTACAAGATCAACAACCCGACGATCTGGGCACGGGTGCCGCACGAGGAGATCGAAGCGTTCTTCCGCGGCACGGGTTGGACGCCGTACTTCGTTGAAGGCTCCGACCCCGAGACGATGCATCAGGCGATGGCGGCAACGATCGACCAGTGCGTCGCTGACATCCGTGCCGCCCAGAAGCAGGCCCGTGAGAGCGGAAAAGCTTTCCGACCACGCTGGCCGATGATCGTTCTCCGCTCACCGAAGGGTTGGACCAGTCCCGCAGAAGCCGGTGGGCACAAGCTTGAAGGAAGTTGGCGTGCTCACCAGGTGCCGATGGCTGACGTGAAGAAAGACCCCGCCAAACTCAAGCAACTGGAAGACTGGATGCGAGCGTACCAGCCACAGGAACTGTTCGACTCAGCGGGGAAGTTGCAAACGGAATTGAAAGCGATTGCACCGATGGGCACTCGCCGCATCGGCTCGAATCCACATGCGAATGGTGGGTTTCTAAAGAAGGCACTTCGGATGCCTGATTTCCGGAAGTACGGAATCAAGGTGGAGAAACTGGGCACGACCGAAGCTGAGAACTGTCGCCCGTTGGGAGTCTTTCTCCGCGACGTGATGAAGGCGAACATGAAGAACTTCCGCGTGTTCGGCCCAGATGAAAACACGTCAAACAAGCTGAACGCGATCTACGAGGTGTCCAAGAAACTTTGGCTGGAAGAATACTTCCCTGAGGATGCTGACGGGGCAGAGCTGGCAGTCGATGGCCGCGTCATTGAGATGCTCAGCGAACACACATTGGAGGGCATGCTCGAAGGCTATTTGCTCAGCGGCCGGCACGGGTTCTTCAGCACGTATGAAGCGTTCGCACACGTGATCGACTCGATGTTCAACCAGCACGCGAAGTGGTTGACAATTTGCAATCTTCTGCCGTGGCGTGCGAAGATTGCCTCGTTGAACCTGCTCATCACCAGCACCGTGTGGCGACAGGATCACAACGGCTTCACACATCAGGATCCAGGCTTCCTGGATGTCGTGGTGAATAAGAGCGCAGCGGTCACGCGGATCTACATGCCGCCAGACGTGAACTGCCTCTTGTCGGTGGCCAACCACTGCCTGCGAAGCGATGGCTATATCAACGTAATAGTGTCCGATAAGCAGAATCACCTGCAATATCTGGACATGGACGCGGCAATTATTCACTGCACCAAGGGAATCAGCATCTGGGACAAAGCGAGTACGGATCAAGGGCAAGAACCTGATGTGGTGGTTGCGTCAGCAGGCGACATTCCCACGAAGGAAGCGCTCGCGGCCGTGGACATGCTCCGAATGGAGTTCCCCGATCTGAAACTGCGGTTCGTGAACGTGGTCGATCTGTTCCGCCTGCAACCCGACACCGAGCACCCACATGGGCTAAGCGACAGAGACTTTGACAGCATGTTCACAATCGATAAGCCGATCATCTTTGCGTTCCACGGTTATCCCTGGCTCATCCACCGACTGGCTTACCGCCGCAAGAACCATGCGAACTTGCACGTTCGCGGCTACAAGGAGAAGGGGAACATCAACACGCCCCTGGAACTTGCGATCCAGAACCAACTCGATCGCTTCACTCTCGCGATGGACGTGATCGACCGCGTACCCAAGCTCAAAGTCGCGGGCGCGCACGCCAAAGAGAAGTTCCGCAACAAGCAGATTGAGTGTGCAAACTACTCGCATGAATACGGCGTCGATCAGCCCGAAGCCGCGAACTGGAAGTGGCCGTACTAACTCCGCGCCGTCGACCCGTTCTCACGCGATGGCAATAAAGCGTTCGGTGGGCCGCCCTGAGTAATCACCGGAGGGGCTTTGAAGATGAGGCTCAGTGGGCGAAGGGGAAGTAGGCCAACGGTTCGGAACACTCGCCGCAATATCGGTGATGTTGGAGGCGACGACCCGTGATCCGCGAACCATCGCCCGGGCAACCAGAGAGCTTTACAACCTCCTCAGGCATCGGAAGCGGCACGGATAATCACTCTAACATTACGATCATCCATTGTCATTTCGCTAACTGTCCGACCCATTCCGAGGTCGTAGTCCCGCGTACCGGGAGAGCAACCACTCCATCGCGGGAAAGAAGCCGATCGCAGTCAGTACCGGGTTACACCATCCCGTTGTGATGCAGTAGTTCGCGATGAATGGCACCTTATGATGCCGGCGATGATGCTCGGGTCTGAGGATGAGGCCCCGCCGTTGGAGCCAGGCTGCCACCCGAGGTGGCGATTTCATGTGTGCCCAGCGGTGGAATTGGCTGGTCCACATTCCCCACGCACCAACAGAGGCGAGCAGTACGGCGACCAACCGAACCGTCGTTGTTTCCAAAGGCAGAGCGAAGGGGATGAGCAGGAACGGCAATGATGCCAGTGCCGTATCGCCATTGGTGGTGAAGAAGTTGCTCTTGAGCATGTCGAGTGGGTGCGAGTGGTGAAAACGAAAGGGTCGCACGAACCAGCGCCCGATCCAAGGCGTGTCCTCGTCACCCCAGGTGTCTCCCGCCCAGTGGAGTACACCCGACACGAAGTCGGCGACAACTAGCCCGAGCAGCACGACCGCGACGGTGGACCAGTGCCACAACTCCAGCACGGCAGCGAACATGACCAGATGAGTCGATACAAGACCAACCGCCGTCAGCACCGAGACGATCTCAACCGGGTGCAGGGGGAATTCGGATTTGTTCGATAAGGTTGCTCCAGATGTTTTGCTCATGGGGTGTCTCCTGTTACAGTCGTGCGGCCGTGGTTAGCGTAAGTGCCAAAGACACGATCCCAGAACCGCGTAACGATGCCAAAGTTGTATCGGGGCGTTTCGCCATGGTGTAACTCGTGAGAGTTCTGGGGCATCCAGAACACCAACCTCGGTCGCTCGTGAGACAACTTGTGAACCAAAGCGAGGAGGAAGACGTACACCGTGCCCCCAAGAAGGAATCCCACTCCCGCGTGCGCCGAATGTAAGAACCCGAACCAACAGAACGGGATAGCACCCATGTAAAAGTCGCGGAAGTCACCCCACAGTGTGTCGGCGACGTTCGACTTGTGATGCATCCGGTGCCGGTGTGCAACGAATGTGCGGCGGCGGGCGTGAAGTACCCATCGGTGGAGCCCATATTCCACAAGCGTTCCTGCAGGGAAAGCCAACATGAACGCGACCAGTACTGTCACCACGTCGGACATGATTCATCTCTCTTGTCTGGATGTGGACGCGCGCGACCGCCCGACACGAGCGCCTCGCTGGCTCGGCCCACGGGGAACGGATTGAGACCGGGAGGAAATCCCCACCAATCAACTTGTCAGGTGGGGAAATCGACTGGGGTTACTGCATCAGTTGGAAGGGTCGGGTTCTGCCGGGCGAGACTGGAGGTCGCTCACTACCTCGCGGGTGCCGCTGTGACGGAAGCCATACGCGAAGTACAGGACCAACCCGATCACCAGCCAGATCACCAGACGAAGCCACGTCTCGAAGGGCAACGCGGCCATCATCGCGACGTTCACAATGATCCCGAGCGGTGCCACGACGTACACCCACGGGCAGCGGAACGGGCGGACGAAATCGGGGTGCGTGTTCCGCAGGATCATCACAGCGAGACAGACAATCGCAAAGGCGAGCAGCGTGCCGATGGACACCATCTCCAGGAGGATGTCGGGCGGAGTGAGTGCCGCCATGAGACCCGCAATACTGCCGGTCAAGATCAGGGACCGGTGCGGTGTTCCGAATTTCGGGTGTTCCGATGCGAACAAGCCTTTTGGCAGTAGTCCATCGCGAGCCATCGCACGGAAGATGCGAGCCTGACCCGAAAAGGTGACCAGCAGCACACTCGTCATTCCCGCAAGTGCGCCGAGGTCGATGATCACGGCCGCCCACGGCATTCCAGCCCGCTCGAATGCCGCAGCGACTGGAGCTTGCGGAGCGATCTCCGGCCAGGGGACCATGCCGACCAGCACGGCCGAGACCGCGATGTAGAGCACGGTACAAATCGCCAGGGAAACAAGGATTCCTCGCGGCAGACTGCGCCCGGGGTTAATCGCTTCTTCCGCGTGCGTCGAAACCGCATCAAATCCAATGAACGCGAAGAAGACCATTGCCGCGCCGGTCATCACTCCGCCCCAGCCAAAAGGGAGAAAAGCACTGCCACTCGGATTGTTCGGGTGCGGAACATTCGTCCAGTTTTCTGGAAGCACGAACCACGCCCCGACCAGGATGACAAACAGGACGATGCCAATCTTCACCACAACCATGAGTGCGTTCATTTTCGCACTCTCTTCCACCCCGCGAACGAGGATGTAAGTGACAACCACCATGATGAACGCGGCCGGGAAGTTCACCGGCGAGATAACCCAGGGAGGGATCGCGACGCCAATGCTCTGGAACAGTTGAACGAGGTGTTCCGACCATCCCACGGCCACAATCGAACCGGCAACGCCGTACTCCAGAACCAAATCCCAGCCGATGATCCAGGCCAGGAGTTCACCCATCGTTGCGTAAGCGTAGCTGTAGGCGCTTCCGCCACTCGGGTGCAGCGCGGCGAACTCGGCATAACAGAGCGCTGCCAGGACGCATGCGAACCCTGCGACAAGGTAGGAGAGCATCACGCCTGGTCCGGCTACGTTGGCCGCAACCTGGCCGGTCGTCACGAAGATACCGGAGCCGATGGTGGCACCGATTCCCATCGCGATGAGCGCTCCCGTACCCAGCACTTGAATGCGAGGGATCGGACTTGGTCCAGTGGGAGGTTGTTTCGCGAATAACTGGTTCCACCGGCTCATGGGCGAATCTCCAAAGTTTAATGCGGGAAAGAGCAATTCTTGCGGAACGGGTATCTGAGGACACGGATTAGCGTCGCGATCGTGAATCACTCGGACCAGCCGTTTGCCTCGAACCATGCGACGAGGTCTCGGGTCGTCGTGCCGGTGTTGTCCATCCTCGGGACCTTGTTCTGGCCACCGGATTTGCCGCGTGCCTTCATCCAGGCGTCAAAGCCGCCGCGCCGCACGACCCGCACTTCGGGACGCTGCATCGTCAGGTCGCCGACGCGATGCACTGCATAGTCCTCGTTCGTGCAAACCAACTCGGCGTCGAGCGCCGCCGCGAACCGTGAGGCATCCGGTGACGTTCCCGCAAACTCGATCAAATACAGATGCCGACCGGGTTGTCGAGGATCGGTCGCGAACACCGGGCCAACGTGGAAGTCGAGCGCGTTCACACCGCACACTCCCGCCGCGTGAGTGATCCCCTTCTCGATCTCCTCGTTGATCAGGTGCTCCCCAAACGCCGAGAGGAAATACTTCGTACGGCCGGTGAAGCGGAGTAGTGGCACGTCCGTGCGCTCGAAACAAACCGTGTCGCCGCCCATGTACGACCACAACCCCGCACACGTCGTTAGCACGACGGCGTACTGCACGCCCGTCTCAATGGTCGCCAGTGTGTGCCGCCTCGGGCGATCCGTGCCCAGGTCTTCGACCGGCACGAACTCGAAGAAGATGCCGTGATCGGGCACCACCCGCATCATGTTGTAGCGTGGGTCTTCGGTCGCCACGAAGCCTTCCGACGACGGATATACTTCGCAGAACTTCACGAGGTCGCTGCCGATCTCCTTGCTTGAAGAGTTCGCGGTACGGGCCGAACGCTGTGCCGCCGTGGATCACCAGTCGTAGGTCGGGCCACACTTCCGCAACGGTCTTCTTGCCGGTCACTGCTTTAAGCCGTTGGAACACCGCGTACATCCACGACGGGATACCGCTGATGGCGGTGATCCGCTGGCTGGCACCCTGTTCCGCGAACTGGTTCACCTTATGCTCCCAGTCGGTGAGCAACGCCAGATCGGTCGGCGGGAACACATATGGCTTCAGCATTCCGGAGAACTCTTTCGAGCCGATGCCGCTGATATCGCCGGCGAGGCTGCCGTCGGTTTGCGGTCGCAGATCGGTGCTGCCGCCCAGGAAGAATACCTTTCCGGTGAGGAGTTTCGCTGTCGGGTTCGCGTGTCGGAACATCGCGATTGTGGTGAACGCGGCCTTCTTGTTCGACTTCAGCATCTCGCGGGTGACGGGAATGTACTTCGTCGCGCCGGTGGTAGTGCCGCTGGACAGGGCGTAGTACGGAACTTTGCCGGGCCAAGTCGCGTTCTCGTATCCGGGGAACGAATTCTTCCAGTAGTTGTTCCAAAACCATTCGTAATCGTGGATGCCGACGCGTGCCTGATAGTCGGCAATCGACTTGATGCTGGCGAAGCCGTGATCGCGGCCGAACTTCGTGTCGCGTGCCTTATGAACGTGCGACATCAGCGTGTCGTGTTGAACCTGCGTGATGTCCATGCGATCGAGCTTCGCGACACGGCGATGAGCGAGGCGAAACGAGGCGGTGTCGGCGATACGACGAACGCACTTGCTGCCGGTGATTGGGGCGAGGAATGCGGTGCTGGCCATGGGAACCTCGGGTGAGTAGACGATTGCGGCGAGGAAGTTGGTTGGCTCTACCAGGGAATCACCAACCCATGGCGGAACCCTGCACTCTTTCCGAAGTTTTCTGCCGTCAACTTCACAAGAGGCATATATTCGTTCTCACTTCCGAGAACTGTGACCACCGAAAGCGATGCATGGCTCCCGATGGTTCCATCACTCGCTGGCTTGGCCCGCTCAAAGCGGGCGAGGAAGCCGCGATCTCCAAGCAATCACCGCGTGAGTCCTCTTCTCATCACGGCGCGGATTCACCCGCACTCGCCGTGAAGACAGCTGAGTACAACGCAACCCCGGCAAATTGGCCGCGTATCTACATCTGACCCGAAGAACGGGAGGACTTGGCGATCGTCTGGATGAGTGGCGGAGATTGCATTTCCAACGATGAGGGATGCTGGCGTACGGGCGGCTCACAACGATCAGTCGGCCTCCGCGTTTCGCAAGGCTGGATCGTGATTATTCCAGAAAATACAAGTCTTCCCCACGCACATGGGAGCGAAACGAGTGCAGTTTGAGAGAGTGAAAGCGTTCGGTGGCACTCTCCACGCACGTGGTGATGTTGCTCACCAACTGGAATGATGCCCCCATGTCACCATTTCACCCGTTGAGGCCTGCTGAGGTACTCATCTGGACCGAAACACCAATGTTGGGTGACATGCGTGCGATGGGGGACATGCCAACTGACTGGCTTGTGTTCGATGGGTATACGGAGCAACAGTTCCGTTCCTCCGGTTACTGAACGTGGTGAATCAGCGGTGCGTGGCCGAGGTGTCTTGAGCTACAGCGTCCGGGACAAAGTCGACGGTTCGTCTCGGCGTGTAGACGCCAGTACTAATCAATCCGGTGACCTCGCGGCCCTTACGAAGCAACTGACTGGGTTTTCGCTGGCGACGTCGTAATGGTTGGGATGTGAAGTTGACAGTCAGGAGGCATTGCATTTCTCGGCTGTCCCGCTGGCTCTTCGCACCGTAGTTTCTCCAAAGGAGTCTTCCGGACGTCCCAAACAAGCCCTACGGCAGCGAGCAGTCGGATGAGATAATAACTGATATCCACCTCCCACCAGAAGAAGCCTTGGTTCGCCGAACTCTGGTAGTGGTGGTGGTTGTTGTGCCAGCCTTCTCCGAACGTCAGCAGGGCAACCAGGGTATTGTTCCGGCTGTGGTCGGCCGTGGAGTATCGCCGCCCGCCCCAGAGGTGACACGCCGAGTTTACCAGGAAGGTGGCGTGGTGCGAAAGAAGGTTGCTGAGGAAGAAACCCACGACCAATCCACTCCAACCTCCGATCAAAAAGCACGCAGTCGCCAGCAGAAGAGGGGGTAGCCAGTGCAATCGTTCCAGCCATCGCAACTCAGGATAGCGGCTGAGGTCACGAACGGACTTCGGGTCGCCTTCGTTCCAGTCCGGGGCAAAGATCCAGCCGATGTGTGACCAGAAAAACCCGTTCACGACCGGTGAATGGGCATCTTCAGTCGTGTCTGAATGACGGTGGTGATGGCGGTGTATCGAGGCCCACCACAGCGGGCCCTTCTGTAGGGCCGTGCATCCGAGACAAGCCAGGACGAACTGGAATGCCCGACTCGTCTTGTAGGTGCGATGGGAAAAGTAGCGGTGGTAGCCAAGCGTGATTCCCACCACGTTGAAGGCATAGCAGGCGGCACACAGCAGTAGCGACCGTAGATCCACGCCAGTCCAGATGATCGCCAACGGCGCGAGGTGCAGCACGACGAAAGGGATGCACATGAGCCAGTTGGGAAACAGCGATTGGGGGGGTCGCCGTTCGGAAAGCCGGGTTGGGTCTGAATCAGTACTAACCCACGTGTCCGGACTCATCTGTCGGTTCCTTATGTCGGCATTCTCGAATTGGAGTGGGTTGCAATAACCCACCAAGGTGCCCGCGGCCCACGTCGGACAGCACTCCAATCCAGAAGTAATTTCATGGCAAATGCCATGCCGACCGAGCCAACGTCGATGTCCTCGACTCGCTGGTGTCTGTGATGTGAATGGTTCGCGATTTCGATACAGACGCCATGGATGATGCTTGATCGAGGGATCGCCACGGATCGGTAACGATACCCACTTCGAAGGTTGTCTCTCACCGCGCGATTGAAATCCGCGAATTAGGCTATCCTCGCTCGCTCGCTTTGTCTGTCGACTCGGCTAGACGACGGACAAAATCCACAAGCACCGCGTTTGTCCAGCCGAAGCCTTCGACCAGACCGTAATATCCGCACTCGGGCTTCGCGGTCGGATCAGCCACGTTGTACTTCTCCAGTAGCGTTCCCCGCGCGGTGAAGTCTTGTGCGCAGGTGTCACACCACCGGCGCCGTACTTCTGTCGCCTCTGCATGAAAGCCATAAGTGTCGAGTCCGTTCGCGACGAGCCACTGCAGCGGCGCCCACCCGTTCGGAGATGCCCACTGTCGGCCAGGGAAATTGTCCAGCGTCGTGACGAGGCCACCTGCCATAAGAAATCGTGGCAGCCACCGAGCGACGATGGCGGACGCCTGTACTTGTGTCGCCCATCCTGCCCAGAGCGGATAGAACCCTGCGAGCGACGCCAGCGGCGAACGCTCCTCTCGTTTCCAGTCGTAATCCAGAAAAAACTGGCGCTCCACATCCCAAAATAGCTCTTGCATTACAGCAGCACGTTCATCCGAAACCGTTTCCCAGTATCGTGCTCGATTGCCGTCGCCGAGTTGGTCGAAGGCCCATTCCAAATCAAGTTCCCGAGCGTAGAGAATACTGTTGAGGCACACCGGAAGGTAATCGAGCCAGCGGCCCGCTTCAGTTCCCGGGCGGTCGCCGTCACAGCGAGTCGAGTGATCCCACCCACTCTCGCACGACGCCAGGAAATGGCTGTAGTTGATATCGTGATAGCGCGACAATCCGCGATACTTCAGTCGCTCGTGTGGGTGCTTTGTGCCGAGCCAGCACGTCTCGTGTTCGCGAACCGCAGCTGTGGTCATTCGCTGTAAGAAGTCTTCCGTGTCTGGATCGTGTCGACGAACCTTGATCTGATGCGCAAGTCGAAACAGTCGCGTGAAGAACGGCGGCTGACTGCGGGAAGTGAAGTAGTATCGTGTGCCGTTCGGGATGAAGCCGAAGCGGTCAATCAGCGAGACGCAATTCTCAGCTGCGTCAATGACGAGCCACTCGCGGGTAGTGTCGTACACCCCGAGGCACATAAAGTAGGTGTCCCAGTAGTAGAACTCCTGGAACAGCGGCCGTGTCGCGTCCACACTTGGGACGAGATATGGCCGCGGCAACCCAATAAGCGTGCCGCGATCCTCGGGATGGCTTCTGATCAGCCGATCCCAGAACCCATTGATGTACTCCATCATCGGCGTGTATGACGACGCGAGTTCATTGGTCGCGGTCAAGTTCGCTTCGCTCATCGCCCCAATACCAATACCTTCGTGATCCATCACGTTGTCGTCCTCTCGCCGGGGCGGTGATACGGTTTCGCTGCCAGCACGACCGCTGCTTCACCCGGGATCTGCCAGTTATCGTCAGTGTCGAGCGGTGCCGTACCGCTACCGCCGTACTTCGGATCTTCGCTTGACCACAGGGGGTGCCAGTGTGTGCCCGATTCGGGAGGAGCAAGCAGGGGCTCAGGTGCGGGGTTCAAGTGCAGATCACGTCCCAGATTCACGACGAGCAACCGATCTGCGCCGTCGGGGGCGAAGAACCGCAAAACGAATGCCGCGTGTCCCAAAACTGCTCCGTCGATGGTCGTCGCATGGAACGCCGGGTCTGCTTTTCGGAGCGTGAGCAAGTCCTTGTGAAGTGCGATCCACTCAAGTCGCGAAGAACGCTCTGTGTGGTCCAGTTTGCAGCGTTCGAATGTCGTTGGGTCGGCGGGGTCTGCGACGAGTCGCAAACCCTCGGCCCCAGCTTGACTGCGGAATCGCCGCATGCTTTCTCGCCGCCCATGCCAGACCTGTGCGGCGAGGTCCGGGTGGTGATCTGCGAAGTATAAGAACGGCCGAGTGCTCGCATACTCCTGGCCCTGGAACAGCATTGGGGTCGCAGGAATCAGGAGCAGATACGCGGTCATCGCACGGAAGCGCGCGGGGCTTGTCATCTGGTGAACGCGGTAACCACGCCCGGAATTCGCCACCTGATCGTGGTTTTCGAGAAATGCGATGAATCGGTGCCTTGGGATATCGAACGAAGGGCAACCGCGCCTCCGATTGTGCCATCGATATTGTTGCCCTTGGTAAAGAAAGCCCCACTTTGCGGCACTGATGAACTCCTGCGGCGTGCCGAGATAGTCCATGAAGTAACCTTCATTCTTGCCCGTCAGTCCGACGCGAGCGGCGTGATGCAAGTCGTCGTTCCAGATCGCATCGAGGCCAAACCCGCCACCTTCCGGCGAGCGAATCATGTTCGCGTCCTGCGGTTCGTTCTCACCCATCAGATAGGTCGCGCGGCCGCGAGCAGCTTCTCGCACTCGGCGAGCGATCGCCGCGAGGATATGGTCGGCCGAGTCGTCGTAGATGGCCTGCGTTGCGTCCAAGCGCAATCCATCAATGTGGAACTCGTCGACCCAGTAAGCTGCGTTCGACACAAAGAACTCGCGGACCGGATCGGCGTCGGGACCATCGAAGTTGAACGGTTCGCCCCACTCGGTGGTGTGCTTCGTGCTGAGGAACTGCGGGGCGAACTCCCGAATGTAGTTTCCGTCAGGGCCGAAATGGTTGTAGACCACATCCAGAATGACCCCGAGACCCGCTTCATGCGCGGCGTTCACGAATCGCCGAAAGTCGTCAGGAGTCCCGTAAAGCCGGGTCGGAGCGAACAGGCACGTGCCGTCGTATCCCCATCCGAAGCGGCCGGGGAAGTCCGCGACGGGCATCACCTCGATTGCGGTAATTCCGATTGCTGCCAGTTCCGAGAGCCGAGCCATTGCTGCGGCCCATGTCCCTTCCGGTGTGAACGTGCCGATGTGCATCTCGTAGAGAACCTGTCCCTCGGCCACCACGCCCGGCCAATTTCGATCAGTCCAGTTGAATGGGCTGTGGTCGATCACCTGCGACGGACCATGCGGACCATCAGGCTGGAAGCGAGATGCCGGGTCGGGGAAGAGCCCTGGTCCGTCGTCGAGTCGGAAGCGGTAGCGAACCCCATCTGCGAGATCGTCGACGAACACTGAGAAGTAGCCATTCGCTTCGGCTTGCAACGCAACCGTCGGGCCGCCTTCGATGTCAACGACAACATGCGATCGAATCGGTGCCCAGACACGGAAGTGGACGCCAGTGTGAGTCACCTCGGCCCCGATTGGATAACGGCGGGTATACCTCGGTGGCGAAGTTGCTTCTGTCATGCAATCTTCCCTAATCCTACGAACGCTCGGGGATGAGACATTTAGTCTCGCCAAAAGACAATGACCCAATCATGGCCGGTCACAGGATAAGGGTCGGGATTGTTGCGAGCAAACTAAACGCTCACCAATAGCGCCACAGGAAACACGCCGAGAGCTTCGGCCACCTTGACCTTGCCGTGCGTGGTGATCACTTCCCCCGTGAACACATTTCTCCATCGCTCGCTCGCTCCTTCGGGCAGTGACACCGCAGTGTCACTCCAGACTCGCCGACCGATCGGCACGCGGTCGGCTCGCGGCACCAACCCCACGGGCAACCGTGGTACGATGACCATTGCCGACTTCCCCTGGATACTTCGTTGAAAGGCGAACACATGCTCCGCCTTCTCACCGATTGAATTCAACGGCTCGTAACTGCCGCTCGCGAATAATTCGGGATGCTCACGACGGCACCGCAACGCCAGTGCTGTAAGGAAGAGTTTCGATTGCGGTTCGTGCGGCCGCCGAGACAACTCAATCGCAATCCGACACAGGCTTCTAGGCCCAGAGGCAATCCGCTCGTCGATCACTCGAAGCCAACCCGCACGAGCGTTGTAATCAACTGCCCTGCGGTTATCGGGATCGACAAGCGACAGGTCCCAGGTCTCACTTCCCTGATACGTGTCCGGAACGCCGGGTGCCGTACAGCGAATCAGTGTTTGTGCGAACGAGTTGATTCGACCGAAAAATGCGATTCGCTCGCTGAAGGCTGCGACATCCGCGAGGAACACGGCGGACGCGACTGGATCGAGAATGCGATCAATGAACGCCGCGACGGCCTCCTCGTACTCGGCATCCGGGTTAATCCAGCTTGTGTGTACCTTCGCTTCGGCGAGCGCCTTTCGCATGTATTGCTGAATGCGGTCGCGAAAACTGTCTGGCTCACCTGGGCCAACTCCGATGAGCGTCTGATAGAGCAGGTACTCCTCATTCGCGTCGGGAGCCATCACGCCGTCATCCACTTTCACCTTGTGTCTAAGGTTCAACTCGGCCCACGCTGTCACGCGGTTCGTCCATTCTTCGGGTAGTTCGGAGAGAACATTGAGCCGTGCCCGCACGTCCTCGCCGCGTTTCGTATCGTGCGTCGAAAGAGGCGACAACCCGCCTGCGCTTGCGGCGCGAGCAGCATGGAATGCGTGAACCGCCTCGGGCTTCCACCCGAACCGCCCAGGCTCGCCACCGACCTCGTTCAGCGACACCAGTCGGTTGTAGACGTAGAACGCGGTGTCTTCGGTTCCCTTGGCGGCCATCGGGGCAGTCACCTGCTGGAACTTCCCCGCGAACTGCCGTTGAAGCATGCGATACTCGTCGCCCGCCGGACCGCTTGGAGAGTCCTTCAATAGCACAGTATCGCGAATGAAATCGAAGACCTGCTTGCCGAGGAGTTGATTGCGGCGATGCGCCCAGCGAGTCGCCTTGCCGACGGCGGCCTTATCCGAATCGTGAACACTGCCATTGACGTAGGAACGGTAGACAGGGAAGCACACGACCACTTCACGCAGCGCTTTTCGAATGCCATTGAGCGTGAAGTCGCGACTGCGGCGGTCGAGGCGTGCGAGTCGATCAAGTTGGTGCGCGAGCGCGTTCACTTCACTCGCTAGAGACGATTGCGAAACTTGCCGTTTCTTCTGGTAAACGATCTCAGTCCACGATTCGCGTTGCTCAGTGAATCGCTGATAGAACGCCGTGATCGGGCCCTCGCCCGCCGTATTAACGAACAGTCCATTGACGACGTGAATGAACTCGTAGCCCGTCGTTCCGTCGCAAGCCCAGTCAGCCGGTAGCGTTTCTCCATCACCAAGGATTTTCTCGACGACAACGTAAAGCGAATCGTGCTGTTCGTTCCCGCGTTCTTGAAGTGCAAGCCGGTAGTGTTCCTGAAGTCGGTCGAGATATTGCTTCGGGTCGAAAAGACCGTCGGGGTGGTCGATCCGTAGCCCGTCCGCGAGTCCGGAGGCTATCCAACTCAGCCACGTCTTGTGAACCGCACGAAACACATCCTCTCGCTCGGTACTCAATGCCGCGAGGTCGTTCACATCGAAGAACCGGCGATAGTTGATCTCGTCCGATGCGACACGCCAGAAACACGGTCGATACGCTTGCGCTTCAAGTAAATCATCGAGGGGAGCGAAACTGACCGGGTCGCCCGGCGTGCCCGCGATGATGGCAACAGCTCCTGCAATCGCCTCCGCCGCATCCGGAAAGCGCTCGGGCAACTCCGCGAGTCGGCGACGGATCGACGCGCATTCAATCCGTCCCTCGCCGACGTGCGCGGGGTCCTCCTCAGTGCGCGAGGGAAGATGTTCTACCGCGTGAAGGATGCTGGCGAGTTGAACCGAATCGGGATGCTCATGGCCGAGTTTCGCCCGCACGCTTGCCGCTGCCAATCTCAGGAATCGTCCAAATGTTCTCGGATCAATTGGTAGTTTCGTTTCGTGGTAACGGACGTGGAAACTGCCATCTGCGAAGACCGGCACGAGTTGCCCCGATTCCAGCACCGTTCCGTACTGATCGCCGAGAACTGGCAACAGCAATCGGCCTTGCAACTGCGGACGCGACGAATCGGCCCATGCGATGTCGAAGTATCCGGCGAACGGTGATGACGGACCGTATTCTAACACATCCGCCCACCACGCATTCCCAGCTGAAACGCACATGTGGTTCGGCACCGCGTCCAGGAGCAGACCCATTCCGCGTTCGTGTAGCGCTGCCGCAAGGGCTACCAGGTCTTCATCTGTCCCGACTTCGGGGTTCAACCGATCGTGGTTGATGACGTCGTAGCCGTGCGTACTACCGGGGCGCGCGTCGAGTATGGGTGATGCGTAAAGGTGAGTGATCCCAAGCGAGTGCAGGTATGGCACAATCCAGATTGCATCTCGGAGCGTGAACCCACTGTGAAACTGCACGCGATATGTAGAACCCGGCACGCGGGAGCGTGAGGGAACACCTCGAGGCTCCAAAACGGGCTCGACCACGGGCGGAGCTAAATCCGTCATGGCTGCTCCGTATCAAGCGGGCGTGGCCGTCCGCCCTGCGCGGCCTTCCGTATCGTCTCGGCCTGAAGTGGGGTGACGCCTGATTCGCGTTCGATACGAGGCCGTGTTCGGAAGACCGCCACGGACCGCGAGACTACGCGATACTGATGTCCGCCCTTAAACAGTTCGGGTCGGTGGTCGTCATCGGCGGTGTCGAGCACCAACTCCCAGACCTGTCGTGGGTGTGTCTCCGGCAGCGTGAACAGGGTGGCATCGCAGTCAGCGTTTAGCGCGACGAACAACGTATCGCCGATGATGGGTCCTCCGCGTTCATCAGTCTCGCGGATCATGTCTCCAGCAAATTGTACGGCGAGCATGTGAGTTGGTTTCGCCCAGTCGATATTCGTGAGTTCACGTCCTAATGGAGTGAACCAGGTGACGTCCGAAACCTCGTTGCCGTGGATCGGGCGATTCTGGAAGAAGGTCCGTCGGCGGAGGACAGGTTGCTCGCGCCAGAGTCGAGTGAGTTTCTTCACGAAATCGAGGAACGCCGTGCGCGCTCCGGTCGGCTCCCAGTCTAACCAAGTCAGATCGTTGTCCTGGCAATAGGTGTTGTTGTTGCCGCGTTGTGTATGACCGAGTTCATCGCCAGCCAGAATCATTGGCACGCCTTGCGATAGGAATAAGGTCGTAATCAGGTTCCGTCGCTGCCGTTCGCGCAGTGAGTTCACATCAGGATCGTTGGTTGGTCCCTCATGTCCGCAGTTCCAGGTCCGGTTGTGATTCTCGCCGTCGCGATTCTCCTCGCCATTCGCTGCGTTGTGCTTCTTCTGGTACGTGACGAGATCGGCCAGCGTGAAGCCATCATGACATGTCACGAAATTGACGCTAGCGTGCGGTCGGCGACCAGTGCGGTCGTACAGGTCGGGGGAGCCGCAAAGACGATACGCGAGATTGTCCGCGAGTACATCTTTCCCGGACCAGAACTCGCGAATCGAGTCGCGATATTCGCCGTTCCACTCGGCCCAACCGTGGGGGAAGTTGCCGACCTTGTAGCCGCCGGGCCCGCTGTCCCACGGTTCCGCGATCAGTTTCACTCTCGACAACACAGGGTCCTGCTGAACGGTACTGAAGAACCCGCCGAGAGTGTCGGCGTCGATCGATTCGCGAGCAAGTGCTGTGGCGAGATCGAAACGGAAGCCATCGACGTGCATCTCTTGCACCCAGTAGCGAAGACTATCAGTGATGAGTTGCAAGACACGTGGATGCCCCATGCGGAGAGTGTTCCCGCACCCGGTGAAGTCCATGAAGTAACGCGGATCTTCTGGCGAGAGGAAGTAATAGTTCGCGTTATCGAGACCACGGAAGCCGAGTGTCGGACCGCATTGATTTCCCTCGGCGGTGTGGTTGTATACCACGTCGAGGATCACTTCGATGCCGGCCGCGTGAAGTGCCCGCACCATTGACTTGAATTCCCAGATGGCACGATCAGGAGCCGTTGCGAATCGCGGATCGGGGGCAAAGAACCCAAGTGTGTTGTAACCCCAGTAGTTCGTCAGGCCACGGTCGCCAAGATGCCGATCGTCGACCCGATAATGAACGGGCAACAGTTCCACCGCTGTGATATTCAGTTCCTTGAGATGTTGAATTGCAGCTTCAGAGCCAACGCCCGCATAGGTGCCTCGCAACCGTTCGGGAACACCCGGTAACTTCTTCGTGAACCCTTTGACGTGAAGCTCATAGATGAGGGTGTCGTGCCACGAGTGGCCGAGTGGTCGGTCGTCGCCCCAAGTGAACGCCGTGTCCGCGATCATCGCAAGTGGCGCGAACGCGGCGCTGTCACGTGAATCAAACGATAGATCAACTTGCGGATCGCCAATCGTGTAGCCGTGCAGCGAGTCATCCCACTCGATTTGCCGACCGACGGCCTTCGCGTACGGGTCGAATAAGAGTTTGTGTGAGTTGAATCGGTGGCCCTTCGATGGATCGAAGGGACCGTGCGCGCGATAGCCGTACAGTTGACCCGGCAGGATGTCTGGGAGATAAGCGTGGAATACCTGATCGGTTCGTTCGGGCAGTTCGATTCTCAGTTCATTGCGGTCCGTGATACTGTCAAACAAGCTCAGTTCGATCTTCGTGGCATGTTCACTGAATACAGCGAAGTTCACACCTGTTCCATCCCATGTTGCTCCAAGGGGATATGGTCGTCCAGGCCATACTCGCATAACAGGACTCCTAACCTCAAGAGCGGACCTCCTGCGTGGGATGCGAATACTGTACCGTAGAGGTGGAAGTCTAAGAAACTGACGGGTGAGGAGGGTCTCGTTCTGGATGAGCAGGAACTCATCGCAGCTGGCGACAAAGTCAAGCTGCGATGAAGTGATCCAGGCTCAACTCGACGGAAAGAGGTATATTCGGTTGCTACCACCCGGCGGAAGAAAGCCCGTCTACCCGGGTGATTTCTCAGCCATCTGCTTTCGGAACTCAGGGGTTGGTAGACTGGCGACGCCCCAGTTCTCGAAGGCCACTTCCTGGATAATCACAAAGGTCAAGTCGGGTGGCTTGTTCAGCACCTCTACCAGTCGCTCCGTGGTCCCCTGATGAGGGCGGCTTTCTGCTCCGTGGTCACCCCTTCGCGGGTGACCTGTCATTACGTTTGGCATCGCGTTCTTCTGAAAACGGGTTACCAGTGACCAGCGTGGGCGCCGCCGTCAATGTGCAGGGTCTCACCAGTCACAAACGGGGCCGACTCCAGGTACAGGACTGCATCGACCACCTCCTGCACCGTACCCATCCGCCCCACTGGGTGCAGTCCAGCGAGAAATGCGTGCGACTCGGCCTTGTGCATCGGCGTCGCGATGATACCCGGGGCGATCGCGTTCACCCGAATGCCCCTGTCAGCGTACTCGATGGCCAGCGACCGGGTGACGGCGTCCAGCCCGCCCTTGGTGAGCGACGCCAGCGCCGACGGCACGCCCTTCACGGGCTGCCCCACGAGTGTCGTTGTCATGTTCACAATGTGCCCGCCGCCCTGGGTCAGCATTTGCTTCACAGCCCGCTGCGAGACGTAGAAGAACCCAGCCAGGTTGAGCGAGATCTTGTTGGCGAAGTCCTCGGAGGTGTATTCGGTAAACGGCTTGGCGATGAACATGCCCGCGTTGTTGACAAGCGTGTCCACCCTGCCGAACTTCGCGACCGCCTCTGATATGACCCGATCGGCGATCGCCAGGTCAGCGATGTCGCCCGGGACGGCCAGCACATCCCCTGCCCTGTCGGGCTTGATCGACCGGGAATTAGCGACGACTTGGTAGCCCTTGTCCAGGAACCCGCGGACCAACCCGGCCCCGATCCCCTGCGACGCGCCCGTAATGACGGCGACTTTTTGTTCGGTGCTCATAACGTGCCTCCGGGTGAAGTGGTTTGGAATGGAAGGCCCGCCCGGATCAATCGGGCAAGCCGGTCCGGCATTACACGAGGTTGATTTCGACGTCGATGTTACCACGGGTCGCCTTCGAGTACGGGCAGATCTGATGGGCCGCGTCCACGATCTCGCGGGCCACCTCCCGGTCAAGCCCCGGCAGGTTAACGTCCAGCCGGGCGCGGAGCACGTACCCTCCGGCGTTCGTGCCCAGTTCCACCTCAGCATCGACGGTTCGGTCGGCCGGGAGGGCTGCCTTCTTCTGGGCGGCCGCCACCCCTATTGCGCCCAGGAAGCAGGCCGACCAGCCGGCGGCGAACAGTTGCTCTGGGTTGGTGCCCGTGCCCGAGACGCCGGGGGAGGAGAGCTTGACGTCGAGTCGGCCATCGGAGGTGCGTGAGGTTCCGTCGCGGCCGCCGGTGGTGTGGGTCTTCGCGGTGTAAAGAACTTTGTCGAGCGTGGTCATGATCATCTCCTGTGAGGGTTAGTTGCATTTTGCAACTGATGACATATACAGAGGGAGTCGTTGCTTCTTGCAACCGAATCGAAAGAATCGCTCCCAGATACGTCTGGGCAGATGATGGAGCCTGAAAACATGCTGACTGAGGAGGCGTATCGATGAGGTCCTGCGTCCGATCGCCCGGTATCGAGTTCGATCCGTCATGGCGAACCGAATCCGTCCGGTTGCTGGCGGCCGAGGTCGCAACCAACCGCCCGGACGTTCTCCCCATCCTCGCCGACGCACTGGAGGAGGCAGGGTGTGACGCCCGTCCGCTGCTCGACCATCTGCGGGCAGACCTGCGGCACTTTCCTGCCTGCTGGGTGACGCCGTTCCTCCGCCGGTTGCAGTTCGACGACGCGACACTGGCGCAATGGGAGGAAGCCGCTTACAAGATCGCCTGGTATCGGGCCGATACCGGGCACGGGTTCGAGTACGTCGAGCCGAAAGACGGGTGTCCGGGCGACCTGCCGCTGGTCAATTTCCAGCACTTGCCCAGACACTTCGACCAACTCCCCCCGCTGGTTCTGCCGTTTGCGCTCGACTTACGGATGATCAACGCGACCACTGCGGGACTGTCTCAGCTTCCCAGTCAATCGGGTATCCGGGTTCTGGGCTTGAAGCACGCCACCGAAGCTCCGGTTCGATGGGACCGCCTCGCGGACCTGCTCGACCTCCGTTCGTTATTCTTGTGGGGCAATGCTGTCGGTGACGACGTGGTGAGCGCGCTCACGGGCGTCTCGCAACTCACCAGCCTCGCTTTCTCCCGCACTCAGTTCAACGACGCCTCGGCTAACATCGTGCGTGCGATGCCCTGGCTACAGGAACTCCACATCCGGGAGCACTTTCACTTGACCGACGCGACCGCGCGGGCGATCGCCGCCCACCCGGGATTGGAGGTGCTGAACATCGCCGACGTGCGGCTCACCGACGCCGGGTTCGACAGTCTGATGGACTTTCCCCGGCTCCGCAAACTGGTCGCGTTCGGGTGCAATGTGGGGAACGACGCGCTACGGCGGTTGCCCCGACTGGAGCACCTCGAGGAGTTAAACGTCGGCGGCTCAAACGTGACGGACGCGGTTGCCGACCAGATCGCGCAACTCCCCAACTTACAGGTTCTCTACCTGTGGCGGACCGGAGTGACCGACGCGGCGCTGGAACGGTTGGCGGGGTGCGCTGGCCTGCGGGAACTGTACATCGGCGGCCAGCGGATCACCGACGACGGGCTGCGCGCGGTTGGCCGGATGACGGGGTTACGCGTGCTCGATCTGTTTGCGACAGAGGTCACCGAAAAAGGGATGGAGCACCTCACGAGTCTGACCGACCTGCGGGTGCTGAAGATTGGTAGCACGAAGGTGACCGACGCGGGGTTGGAGCCGCTGCGGGCGCTGACACGGCTCCAGTCGTTCGATTCGAGTTTCAGCCGAGTGAGCGACGACGCCAGCCGGGCATTCGTGGCGTCGCTCCCAAACTGCGGACCGTGAGGCAACCCCAGAGCTTCCGCTTATCGTCCACAGTCATCGAGAACCGCCTGGAGCCGATCGAGGTTCTGCTCGTTGGCGGTCTTGCTCAGGGGGCGAAACTTCGCGGCGACCTCGGGGCTTTCGAACTCCTGCACCCAGGACAGGTGTGTCTGGTTGCCACTTGGAGTCAATGTCACGGTCAGCATGAACCACGGCGGCAAAACGTGCTCGATCACGATCTTGTCGGGCTGAATCTCCTGAAAGATGCTCTCGTTGGCGTAGTTGGCACCATTCGGGCCGTGCATCGTGAAGACCCACCGCCCGCCGGGCTTGAACTCGAACTGATCGAACGTGTTCGTGAAGTCCTTTGGCCCCCACCACTTGGCGAGTCGATCCGGCTGCTCGAACGCGGCGAACACCTGGCGCGGAGTGGCTGAGAAAACCCGCTCAGTCGTCACGGCCGAGTCCGGGTTGCTCGATGCCGTCTTTGCACCGGCAGCTACCAGCGGGCAGTTCAGCTCGGTCTTCCAGTCGGCGGGGTTATTGCTCGATACCGGCCCAACGAGGTAGCACTCCCATAAGTCCTCCCGCGGCGTGTGCCCGTTGGTCTTGATCCACGCGGAGAACTCCCCCCAGGCACCGGCCAGACCGTCGTAATTCCCCTGATACAACGTCCGCACCACCTTCGCGGCCGGAAGCGTGCCGGGTTTCACCCGTCCCGTCGGTTTCACCGGCTTCGAGACCGGCACGCACGCGTCGAAGTCGAACGTGTCGGTCGGCCGGCGGCGATGATGTGTGAACCACGGACCAGTCGGAGTGATGGCCTGAGCCTGGAGCGCGGCGTACACCTCGCCGATGGCCGGTCCCATCACGGTCTTGATCTCGTTGCAGTTCACCACCAGCGAGATGTACGCGGTCATCTGCTCGGGCGAGTCGGTGATGGTCGGAGTTTCGATCACGGAGTGCTCCAGATGCGAGGTTGAGCCACAAATGGTAACAGCACTCGCCTTCAATGTCCCGGTAGCCTGATCTCGATCCCGTACTTTGGTGACACTGCCAGCAGCTTCTCAATCTCGGCTTTCGTGGGCGGTGCGGCAGTCGTGGCTCCCTGAACAACGGGAACTCCAACCTCGAAGAACATGTGCTCCAGCCCAGCCGGGGCGACCGAAATCAGCATCTTCGCCGGCTTGTCACTTTCGTTTTTGAATGAGTGGGGCGTTCCGACTGGCATGTTGGCGAACATCCCCGCCGTCGCCACGATTCGCTCATCACCAATGCGGAACGTGATCTCACCTTCGAGGATGTAAAACCCTTCTTCCTCTCGGCTGTGGACGTGCGGAGGCGGTCCGCCACCCGGAGGGACGATGGCTTCCCACAGGGCGTACTTGCCGTTGGTGTCATCGCCGGTCGCCAAGAAGCGATACACGTCGCCAACGACAGCGATGGTGCGGCCTTCGGTGGGTTTTCGGAGCGTGGGTGCGTGAACCATGTCAGGGTCGCCTCACTTGAGATGTTGTGCTTCCTCAGCAATTTATCTGGATGTAACCGGACCAAATTATCCAGTTTCTCGTTTCCTGCTTCGTCAGGACAGATTATAGTCCGACTTTGAAGTCGGTCGGGTGATCGGCGAATGGTTCCCAAGTTGCAGGAGTTGCCTCGATGATTCGGAAGATTGGTGCACTGTTCACTGGCATTGCAGTGACAGCCCTCTGTGTGGCAGTGGACGCGGCAGACGAGAAGAAACCGCCGACGATCAAGGAAGTGATGAAGGCCGTGGCGGCCAAGGACACTGGGTTTTGCGGGCAATGCGCCGCGGCTGCAAAGGCCGAGAAGTGGGAGGATGCACAGAAATACGCCAAGAAGCTGGCTGAGTGCGCCGCGGCATTGCAGAAGAATAAGTGCCCGCTGGGTGATGCCGAATCTTGGGCGAAACTGTCGAAGGAGTTTGCCGATCAGGCAGAAGCAGTTAGCAAAGCAGCCGAATCAAAAGACACTGCCAAATTCAACGATGCGTTGAAAACATTCACAGGATCGTGCAAAGCCTGCCACGAGGCACACAAAGCGAAGAAGAAGGACAAATAATCCAAGTTCGTCCTCTCACACGGCCGGCTCTTCTTTGAGCCGGCCGTGTGCATCTCAGGCTACATCCTCCTGCCAGCAGTTGCGAGGAACTCGAGTCGGGTTTGGTTGCTGGTCATGTCGTGATCCGCGTGAAAAAATTCAACCAGGTAGCGTCCGAGATTCCGGCTTGTTGAGGGGATGTTGCTCTTTGCGGCCATCAGCCACCACGGCGACCCACTCAGCAAGTCGCCGTCCAAGGAGTCGACACGCATCTTGAACATCGGCATCACGTGGTTCTCGTGCGGCCACTGCACCGTAATGAGCCGTCATTGTCTTACCGGCGTAATCCGTGACGCCGAACACGAGGAAGCCGAAGTTCATCAGCACCATCTGAATCGATTGGCAGGCGATTTCAGCTCCACCACCCCATCCGCCCGATGACGAGAAGGCACAAGCAACCTTCCCATCGACCTTGCCCCAGTGATCGAACATGGCCACGTCCCAGAACTGCTTCATCCTCCACGAGACGATTCCCATGTTGGTCGGGCTACCAACAGCGAGTCCATCGCACCAGTAGATGTCATCAGGTCTCGCAGCATCCACTTCTCGCACTCGCACCTCGATGCCGGGAATCAGGCTCGATCCTTCGGCGACGAGGTTGGCCATCTTTGCAGTGTTGCCGCTTGCCGAGTGGTACAGAATCAGAATCTTGCCCATTCGTTCCTCATGGCTGAACCAAGACGTGGTTACGGTTCGGGTACGATACTCAGTGAGACTTGTGCTCCTTGGCGTGACTCAGCCGATTGCAGTTGGTTCTCGCGATTATCCCACCGTCTGGAAGATTGTCTCGAACCGTGATGCGGCACTCGCCAGAGCCGCAACGAGGGTTGGATCGAAGCGACCGACCGATTCGGTCGTGATCATCCGAACCACTCGGGTGTGCGACTGCGCGGGCCGATACGGGCGTCGCGATCGCATCGCGTCGTAGACCGACACGAGGGCAACGACTCGTGCGGCCAGCGGGATTCGGTCACCGCTCAATCCATCCGGATAACCCTCCCCGTCCCATCGCTCGTGGTGAGACTGAATGATCTCGCTCGCCAGTGAAAGGACGGATATCTCGGCGGGGCAGTTCGCCGCCATCGCCGTTAGCCACTCGGCACCCATGACCGGGTGCGTCTGGACTACCATCCGCTCGTGGTCGTCGAACACCCCTGGTTTGTGCAGGATGGTGCGTGGCACAGCGATCATTCCAATGTCATGCAGAGGGGCCGCGGTCTCCAGGAGATCCAGGAACCGGTCGTCCTTCAATCGTGTGTATTCCCCCTTGTCCGGAGCCGCGGCCGCGAGCGCCCGAAGGTAACGCCCCAACCGCTCGCTATAGCCGGTGCCAAAGCACAGGATTTCGCGGAACATCTGCCTGCATAGTTCCGTCATCAGCTGAACGCCGTCAGGGCTCACTTCCTGCGAGGGCATCACGCCCTGGGGCAGCGTGCGGGTCATGGCTGCAACGCCCACCCGCATTGTTATCGCGGCAACACGAGCAGGCTCAATCAATTTCCGCCCCAGCAAACCCCGGACTCGGGACCGAAGTTCGGCGCGGGAGAACGGCTTAGCTAGAAAGTCGTCTGCACCAGTTGCAAGCAACCCACCAAGATCCTCAGGCGGGAGCACCCCGGACATGAGCAGAGTGAATGGTCGCTGGCTCTCGTTATCGATGGGACGGATCGAATCTATCAGTTTGTCACCGGTTACCCCGGGCAGGTTCACGTCCAGAATAATGAGATCGGCCCGCTGACGCTGCAACAGATCCCGGAGTTCGTCCCCGTCTCCTGCCTCGAAGACGTTGAACTCATTTCCGAGGTAATGGCGGATGAGTTTCCGGAGGGCAGCGTCGTCGTCCACGATCACGACGTTGGGCAACTGCATCACCACGTCGTTGGGTGCCCGATCTGATGACTGTGGCACCCATCGACTCAGCCCGGCAAGCGAGATGGCAACCACTTTCGCGCTCGCTGGGCGGGCGTCCGGGTCGGTACTGAGCATTCGGTTGATGAGCGTACAGAGTTCCTCTGGCAACTCGGGCCGGGCCTGCTGGATGCTCGGGGGCGGTGCGGTGAGACGAGTTTGGAGATCGCGGAGAAGGTTCCCCGTCTCGGGGAACGGGTCTTGACCGGTGAGGGCCCAATACATGCTGGCCCCGAGGCTGAATAGATCGGCGCGGGCGTCGACCGCATGTGGATCACGTGCTTGCTCGGGGGCCATGTAGCCAATCGTTCCGAGGACTGTCCCCGGCTCGGTCAGTTGTCGATAGGGGTGCAGTGCAAGCCCGAAGTCCAGCAACTTCCCCTGCCAGTCGGGTGTGACGATGATGTTTGGAGGTTTGATATCCCGGTGAATCAATCCGTTGCGGTGAGCCTCGGCCAACGCCTCGGCCACCTGTCGAAACAGGTCGCACACGCGGCTCACGGGCATCGGTCCGCACCTCCGGACAAACCCGTCGAGATCCTGCCCGCTGACCAGTTCCATGACGTAGTAGTCGCGGATCGGGGCTGAAGGATCCGGGGAATGACTACGCCCAGCGTCGAAGCATGCGACCAGGTTCGGGTGGTGCAGTCGGGCCGCAGCGCGGGCCTCGGCCTGGAAGCGCCGGAGCAACCGGGGACAGGTATCGGCGGAATTAACGAATACCTTGATCGCAACGTCGCGCCGCAGGTGCACGTGCTCGGCCCGGTAAACGATCCCCATCCCCCCGCGACCGACCACAGAGAGAACCCGGTACTGGCCGAGAATCAGGTTCTTGGCGGTACCGTCACGGATCATGTCCGCTTGAAATGGCGTGAGGATGTGGTGCGATACCAGCTTTTCCAATGCCGCAAATTGGGACCGGCAGGCGTACAGGTCTACGCGAGTGGCAGGATCAAGCTCCTCCCACTCTTCGAGCAGGATGATGGACTGCTCAATCAGGTCGTTCAGAAACGCTGATGTGGCCGTGCTCGTGACGGGAGGTGCCTCGGGCGAACCGAGGAAGAGGTCGACGGTCGCACTGGCGCCGCGGCTGGCATCAAGCGGTGGTGGCATTGCGGAGTGCACGGGTGGGTTGGGAAGAGTGATCGTAATGCGACGCGGGAAGCACGACTCGTCTCACACGCGAGCCGAATGGTTATTGGCTTGTTACTGGTCGATTATATCCCACACTTTCTGGATCAAGGCGTTCGGCGTGAATGGCTTCTGAAGGAATGGCGTTTCGGCCTGCAAGACGCCATGTCGAACGACAGCATCGTCCGTGTACCCCGACACGTACAGAACCTTGAGCTCAGGGCGAACTGCGACGAGTCGCTCGGCCAACTGGCGGCCACTCATGCCGGGCATCACCACATCCGTCACGAGTAAGTGAATCGTGTCTTGGTATGCCTCCGAAATGGAGATCGCCATCTCCCCGTCGCAGGCCTCCATGACTCGGAAGCCATGCGTGCTCAGGATTCGACTGGCCAGCGCCCGCAGGGCTGGCTCGTCCTCAGTCAAAAGGATTGTCTGGGTGCACTGCGCAAGCCGGCGTTGTCGTGGAGCAACAACTCCTAACCCGGGTTCAGGCTCGACGCGGGGCAGGTATAGCTTGAACGTCGTCCCACGACCTAACTCGGAGTACACAGAAATGTGGCCCTCGCTCTGCTTGATGATGCCAAAGACGGTGGCCAGTCCGAGGCCGGTTCCCCGTCCCGGTTGCTTGGTCGTGTAGAACGGTTCGAAGATGCGTGCCTTCGTTGCTGAATCCATACCCGTGCCAGTGTCGGTCATGGCCAGCATGATGTAGGGCCCGGGCCTCAGATCGGGGTAAGCTTGTGTGTAGGTCTCATCCAGTTCGGCGTTCCTCGTCTCGATGGTTAATTTGCCGCCCTGCGGCATGGCATCGCGAGCGTTTACTGCGAGGTTGATGATGACTTGCTCGATCTGGCCCGGGTCGGCCTTTACGTGGCCCAACTCCGGGTCCAAAACTGCGGACACGTAGACGTCCTCCCCGATGAGCCTGCGGAGCATTCGGTCCGTGTCGGTCACGATCGTGTTAAGGCTCAACACCTTGGTTTCCAGCACTTGCTTTCGACTGAAGGCCAGGAGTTGTTGGGTCAGTGCCGTTGCCCGTTCTCCCGCATGGCGAATCTCGCTCGCGAACTCCTGTATAGGGCTGCCACCAGGAACCAGTTCGTGGATCATGTCGCTGTAGCCATTAATGATCGTCAGCAGGTTGTTAAAATCGTGTGCGATGCCACCGGCCAACTGCCCGACGGCATCCATCTTCTGTGACTGGCGCAGTTGCTCCTCCAACAGTCGCCGCTCGGTCACGTCAACCTGCGCCCCGACAAAGTGTGTAAGCCGACCACTCGGGTCCAGGACTGGGGAGATGGATAACTCGTTCCAAAATGTGGTTCCGTCCTTGCGGTAGTTCAGAACTTCCACGGTGCAGTGCCGTTTGTGTTGAATCGCCTCGCGAACCCGAGTAACGGCTGTCGGGTCGGTGTTCTTGCCCTGGAGGAACCGACAGTTTCGCCCAATCACCTCGGCGGCAGTGTAACCTGTCAGTTGCATGAAGCCGGGGCTGGCGTAAATGATGGGGTGGTCCGGCTGGTTCGGATCGGTGATGAGTATCCCTTGCTTGACGGCCTGGATCGCCCGGTCCCGCAGGTTGAGCGTCTCCTCGGCCTTTCGCCGTTCCGTGATATCTTGGGCAAGCGAGAGGAGACCCTGAAACGTGTTGCTCGCGTCAAAGACAGGAGTGTTGTGCCACTCGCAGGTGATGGTCCGCCCGTCCCTGGTGATGTTCTCGCTGACGCCGTGTGCGTTCATGTCGCCCGCCATCAGCCGGGCGAAGATCTCTGTCACGAGTTCGGTCGACTGCTCCGGAACAATGACCTCGCACGGGTGCTTACCGAGAACATCGGACTCGGCGAATCCGAACATCCGCTCGGCTGCGGGGTTCCACCGGGTATACCGCATATCTGGACCGCTCAGAAGGTAGGCCAGGGGCATCCGCTCGATCTGGATCTGGAGTTGAGCGAGGAGGTTATCCCGCTCCGCGGCGAGCAACCGCTTCTCGGTGATGTCCTCAACTATACCAACGATCCTCACGATCTGACCCTGCTCCAAAACTGGGGAGCCTCTGGCCCACACCCAGGGCACCGAGCCGTCGGGCCTCAGAACGCGACATTCCACGTCGATGTGGCCCGTCTGGAGCATGACGGCGCTCTCGCGCTGCATCATCTCCATGTCCAGCGGGTGGATGCCTGCCAAGAAGGCTGTGGGGTTGTCGAGGAGGCTTTTGCAGGTGCGGCCCCACATCTTCTCGTAGCCGCTGCTGACGTATACGACCTTGGATTCCCTGGCGTCGATCACCCAAAGAACCTGATGGATGTTGGCGGTCAGTTCGCGAACCAGGTTCTCGCTGTTTCGCAACGCCTCCTCGGCGATGCTCCGCTGCTGGTTGTGCGCTATATCGCTCGCCTTACGGTCGAGCGCCTGCGTGACCGCAAGGCCGAGCCTCCCCATCCGATCCTTGACGATGTAGTCGCACGCACCGTTTTGCATCACCTGCACTGCGCGTTCCTCGCCGACGCTGCCGGAAACGAGGATGAACGGGATGTCGAGCTTGGACTTGTGCATGATCTGCAGTGCCCGCAGCGCGTCGAACGAGGGCATGGAATAGTCGGACAGAATGATCTCGACGGACGGATTCAGCCTATCCCGAAAGTCACTCTCAGTTTCCACGCACTCGACACTCGGCTCGTAACCGGCGCGACGCAGGGCATGGAGCATCAACTCGGCGTCCGAGGGGCTGTCCTCCAGTATCAGTACCCGTAGGGGCGTGCCCATGTTCGACTCTCCTGATACATGAACCCGATGATGCTGTCTGTTTACCTGGGAGGGCGAGGCTCGTGCCGAGCCTTGGCTATTTTCCTGGGAGGGCGAGGCTCCTGCCGAGCCTTGGCTGTGGATCGGCAAAAGCCTCGCCCTCCCGATAAATGCGGCGATCTCATCGGGTGCGTGTATGAGAGCAATTCATCCGTCTGCCCATGAACTCACTCGGTCGGCTGCTTGTTAACACGAAGCCAGTAGTAGCCGAGTTGGCGGGCGGTTTCGCTAAACTGCTCGAAGTCCACAGGCTTGACGACGTAACTGTTGACACCGAGTTGGTAGCTCTCAATGATGTCGCGATCCTCGGCCGACGACGTAAGCATCACGACGGGAACCAGGCGGGTCCGCGGCTCGGCGCGAATCTCTCGGAGTACGTCCATGCCGTCCACAAGTGGCAATTTCTTGTCGAGCAAGATTACCCGCGGGTTCTCAAATGGCCTGTCAGCGTAGGCGCCCGTGCAGAAAAGAAACTCCAGTGCCTCCGCCCCGTCTCGCACGACATGAACCTTGTTGGCGAGGTTGTGCTTCTTGAAGGCATGGAGTGCCAGCATCTCGTCGTTGGGGTTGTCCTCGACCAGCAGTATTTCAACACAATGTTCGTTCATGGCCGTTCCTCATTCGAGTGTAAAGCAGAATGTGGCACCCTTGTTGACCTCTCCCTCGGCCCAGACACGCCCTCCGTGCCGGTGGACGATTCGCTGTACAATCGCCAAACCCACGCCTGTGCCGTCAAAATCGCTGGCGCGGTGGAGCCGTTGAAAGACCCCGAAGAGCTTACCGACGTACTTCATGTCGAAGCCCGCGCCATTGTCCTTGATGAAATACACCACCTCGGTGTCGGCCTCGACCCCGCGATGAGGCAGTCCGCCCGCCGACGGCCGCGGCTCGGTCCGGCACCCGACCTCGATCCGTGCTGCCTCTCGCTTCCCGGTGTACTTGAGTGCGTTCGAGATCAAGTTCATCCAGACCTGCTTGAGGAGCGTCGGATCAGCTTGACATGGAAGTAGATTGCCCAGGATGAGGTTCAGTTGCCGACCTTCCTGCTCCTTCTGCATCTCGGTAAGGCACAGGCGCACAGTCTTGGCCGGATCAACAGCCTGCTTGGTGATGCCGAGTCGGCCCAGGCGCGAGAACGCGAGCAAGTCGTCGACGAGTTGCGACATCTGTCGCGTGTTCTCGCGGATCAGCTTCAGGTAGTTCATGCCCTCATCGGGCAAGTGCGCGGCGAAGTCTTCCAGTACGATGCGTGAGAATCCGTCGATCGCGCGGAGGGGAGCACGCAGGTCGTGCGAAACGGAGTAAGAGAATGATTCGAGTTCCTTGTTCGCCGCCTCCAGTTGCCCGGTTCGCTCCAGGACTCGCTGTTCCAGGTCGGCGTTGAGTTTGCGGATCACCCTGTCCGACGCCACGAGGGTCTCAATCCTCGATATCTCCACGGACAGGGCGAGGTTCCTCGCGTCCTGTTTAAGCCCTTTGATTTCCGTGTCCGAATGGAGCAGCGTCTCCTCCCTCACGGTCTCGACGATGGCGGCGAGGTCTCGCGCCTTCTGCCCCAGAGCCGCGATCTCGGTGTCTGTTTGTCGGAGGGTCTTTTCTCTCACGGTCTCGACGGTGGCGGCGAGGTCGCGGGCCTTCTGCCCCAGGGCCGCGACTTCCGATTCGGACTGGAGGAGGGTCTCCTCACGAACAGTTTCCACTGAGGCGGCGAGGTCGCGGGCCTTCTGCCCCAGGGCCGCGATTTCAGTCTCCGATCGGAGCCGTGTCTCGCGACGGACGGATTCCACCGAGACGGCGAGGTCACGGGCCTTCTGCCCCAACGCTTCGATTTCCGTCTCGGACTGCAACCGTGTTTGATTTCGCAGCGTGTCAACAAGACTTGCCAGGTCGCGGGCCCTCTGTTCCAGGTCCTCGGTCTTGCGATCGGCCTGCAAGAGCGTCTGCTGTCGGGTGGTCTCGACGTAGCGGGCCAGGTCTCTCGCTTTTTGCTCGAGCGCATCAATTCGGTCGTTCGACTGCGTGAGTGTTTCCTGACGCACGAGTTCGACGGAACGGGCAAGGTCGCGCGCTTGCTGCTCCAGTGATTCGATTGTCGCTTCCGCTCGGAGATTGTGCGACTCAACGGACTCCTGGACAGACACAATGAGCTTCCTTGGTAGTTCGGGACGTAGCTCGAGGGCGATGTGGTCATCGGTCGCCAGTCGAGAAACCTGTTCGAAGACGCTTTGATTCGGTTGAGGAGAAAGGTGGCACGCCATCCCGCCTCTTGAGCAACCGACTGACGTGGCCGGGGCCGATCTGTGAGGAGCTTGTCGCCTGCGTAATCGGATCTGGGCAAGAAGGAATGATCGCGCGACGATCGGTAATTCGTTCAAATCGCTTACGAGGTACGACTGGGGCGAAACGTATATGTCAGAATATGATTTTCCGATCGATCATCTGGTAAATTCCCTATTTGTGTGACTAATTATTTGATTGTTACACGTCCGATTCCAGGGCATCAGCCACATCCGTAACAAATTCCGGTTTCGCGGTTCCAATGGTCCGGGACCGTGGCTTGTATCCCATCATGACGACGTGTTCGAAATCGAACCGGGCTTTCAATATGAGTAATCGTCCCATTCATGGCGCGGGCTTGGACCGTAGCAATTCAGCTTCATTTCGGAGTTGTCGCACCATGAGGTTGCTGCTCCAATTCCAGCTTAACGGCGCGATGGCCGTCACTGGCGGGGCCTGCTTCTCTCGTTCCGCAATCCACGCATCAACTCGCTTGAGATACTGTTCTGCCTCGGCGGATTCCTTGAGCCGGAGGTGCGTCATTGCCAGAAACGCCCACGCCACGGCAACATTCTCGCCTTCGGAACGCAGTTTCACTGCCTGAAGCAGTGATCGGTTTGCTTCAACCCATTCACCGGCACGGTAATGTACCAATCCCGTGCAGTCGATGGGCAACGCAGCGCTCGGGGCCGCCGCCTGATTCATCCGCAGCATCTTCAGTAGTTGTGCGGACTCCGAGGCTGACGTCGCCATCATTCCGCCGAGGTAAAGAACTGGTTGCAAAACTGACGCATCACGGTCCTCAGCCCACTTCGCCAGGGCAAGACTCCGCAGTTGTCGATAGGCTTCGACGTCGCCACATTTCACGAGGAGCGCCCCATATTCCACGCAAGTCCAGGGACTTTCCGGAAGCGCTCCCTCAACGCCAGCCGCGTAGTCGGCCTTCGCGGCCCGAGAAATTGCTGAGCGACACGCGGTAGGGCATTTCGTCGATCTGCGTCAACACCTTCGTCGCCCTGACCCCGGTCGTACTTACCAGTGGGATGTCACTCTCGGTCAGCGTCACCGATGACTGATTCGTCTCCGTGATCGTGATGGTGTAGTCCACCGCCGTCGCGAAGCTCGCTTTCCTCGCAGTCACAATCGGCGATCCAACGTGACTTTGGGTGCAATGTTGTCCACCACGAATTTTTAGATCTGACCGACCGCGGGTGCTATTTGGCCGATGACATCGATCGCCGTACCAGCCGTGATCGAGATCCCCAATGTGCCATCGCCTGTGATGTTCGTGATCGTCAAGGTGCGAGTGTTCCCCGTCCCGCTCACCTGCACCGATCCATTTGTTGATTTGGTGGGTTGGGAGATTTGGGCATCGCCATTCTTTCACAATATCGGACCTCCCGACGTGGGATGTAAGCCGAAATGGCCGGCCGCGTAGCCCCGCGACTGAACATAAAAGGGAATTAACCTGCCGCAGTTCAGCCTGCCTGCCCGGTTTACCGATACTCATGGTACGAACAGCCGGACCACACCGGCCGCGTGGACTTATTCCCGGCAATGTCGGGGAGGCTGATGTGAAGACTGCCAAGAAGTTACGACGGGCAGCACGCTGGCTCGCCGGTGCCGGGTTGCTGGTGCTCCCAGCCTGTTCCACGCTCGACACTGCCGAGCCGCCGTTCCCCCCACCTTCCCGCGTTGTGAGTTATTCAGTACCGCCGATTCCCAAGACTGGCGCCATCGTTCCAGCTGCTCATGAAGAAGCGGCCGATGGCGAGAAGGATGTGACACCAGCGAAGGACAATACATCCCTGCCGAAGATTCCGTCTGCCGAGGGACAAGGGAAGCCGCTGCCGATCAATCTTCCGACCGCACTTTCTCTGATGAACGCCAATCCGCTCGACATCCAGATCGCAGCGGAACGGCTCCGCGCATCCAACGCGGCTCTCGACAGAGCAAAGGTACTCTGGTTGCCAAATATCGGGCTCGGGGTCGATTACTTCCGCCATGACGGCCAGATTCAGGACGTGGCGGGGTTTGTCTTCCCGACTAACAAGTCGTCGTTTTTCGTGGGGGCTGGCCCCACCGCTGTGTTCAACGTCGGCGATGCACTCTTTGCTCCACTCGCAGCCCGCCAGGTCGTCCGCGCGAGACAGGCCGACGTCCAGACAGCCCGCAATGACACCGCTCTCGCCGTGGCCGAGGCGTACTTCACCGTCCAGCAGGCGCGTGGCGAGGTGGCAGGGTCCATCGACGCACTCCGTCGTGCCGACGAGTTGGTGAAACTCACCCAGAAGGTCGCCCCGGACCTCGTCCCGACCGTCGAGGTGAATCGGGCCAGGGCCGAGTCAGCCCGTCGGCGGCAAACGGTCGAGTCTGCCTACGAACGGTGGCAGGTTGCCAGTGCCGATCTCACCCGTCTTCTGCGACTTGAACCCGGCACGCTGGTCGAACCAGCCGAGGAGCCGTCCCTCACGGTCGAGTTGATCGACTCGAGGGCGACCCCGGACGAACTCATCCCGATTGCGTTGACCTACCGACCCGAACTTGCCTCCGATCAGGCGGTCATTCAGGCGACACTCGCCAGGATTCGCCAGGAGAAGGTCCGGCCGTTCGTGCCGACCCTCGCTCTCCGGGGAGCCGGGGCGCAGGTCGCGGGCTTGGCCGGCGGGTACTTTGGTGGAGGGCGAGACGGCAGCTTTGGCAACTATGGGGGTCGATTCAGCTTCGATCTCCAGGCTGTCTGGGAAATCCAAAACCTCGGGCTGGGCAATCGTGCCACGATTCGCGAGCGGGAGGCCGAACAACGGCAGGCGTTGCTCCAGTTGCTTCGAACCCAGGACCGCGTGACGGCCGAGGTGGTTCAGGCTCACGCCCGCGTGCAGCGATCGGCGAACCGGCTGTAGGCGGCAAGCGATGGAGTCGCCGACGCAGTCGAGACGGCCGAAAAGAACCTCCGCGGATTGGTCCCTGGGAAACGGGTGGGAGATCAGCTCACGCTCGTCTTCCGACCACAGGAAGCTGTCGCTGCTGTCGCTGCACTCGATCAGGCGTACCGGGATTACTACGCCGCTGTGGCCGACCAGAACCGGGCACAGTTCCAACTCTACCGAGCACTTGGCCACCCCGCCCAGTGCCTGATGAACACACAGGCTGCAACAGCCGTTCCGTCCGCGTCGACCACTCCGACACCCGCACCTGCCCCAGCAACGCCGAAATAGGGCTCTCCACCATTCTTGAGGAAACTTTGCAGCTTTTCTTGGTGGGCAGGCATTCTTGCCTGTCAGTCGAGCTTGGGCAGGCAAGAATGCCTGCCCCACCAGTTCCAAACCTCCACAAGAATGGCAGAGTGCCCGAAATAGGAACGATCCTCTGGCCCGGCCGTTAGATCAGCGACACTCGACTTGCCGCCCGAACCCCCGGACTCGACCTGACTGCTCTGCCTCGGTACCACATTCTCGTCGCCGTCCATAAATTCGAATTAACCTCCGTCCACTTCCGCCTGGGTAACTGGGGCGGATACGATTGATCTACCCGTACCCTCTCGGACACCTTGATGAACCCGATCACCGCCGCCCTCAATCGCCCGGTCACCGTCCTGGTGCTGGTCTTGGGGACCGTGTTCGCAGGGGGTTTGGCGTACAGCCGGATGAAGGTGGATATCTTCCCGGCCCTGAACCTGCCGGTGATCTACGTTTGCCAGCCCTACGGCGGCATGGACCCGCAGCAGATGGAAGGGCTGATCGCCAACTATTACGAGTACCACTTCCTCTACATCAACGGCATCCACCACGTCGAGTCGAAGAACGTCCAGGGCATGTCGATCATGAAGCTGTACTTCCACCCCGGCACCGACATGGCTCAGGCCATGGGTGAGACGGTGGGGTACGTCAATCGCTCGCGGGCCTTCATGCCGCCGGGGACCGTGAATCCGTTCATCATGCGATTCGACACCGGGAGTGTGCCCGTCGGCTATCTGGTTCTGTCAAGTGAGTCTCGGACCATCGGCGACATCCAGGACAAGGCGTTGTTCAAAGTGCGGCCGATGTTCGCCGCCATCGAAGGAGTGAGTGCGCCACCGCCGTTCGGCGGGAGTCAGCGGACGGTGGTTGTGCGTGCCGACCCGGACCGACTCCAGGCCTACAAGGTATCGGCCGACGATGTGGTCAAGAAGTTGACCGAGGGGAACACCATCGCTCCGTCCGGGCAGATCCGTGATGCCACCCGGATGCCGCTCGTTCCAAGCAATGCGATGGTGGTGCAGCCCGCCGAACTCGGCACGATCGAGGTGAAACCGGGGGTCTTCCTGCGAGACGTGGTGAAGCGTAGCCCCGTGACAGGCCAGCCACTGATCGAAGACGCGAGCGACATCCCGACCGGCTACGCTCTCGTGAACGGCAAGCGTGCGGTGTACATTCTGGTCACCAAGCGGGCCAACGCCTCGACGCTCGACGTGGTCAACAAGGTCCGCGCGAATCTGCCGAAGATGCAGGCTGAGTTGCCGGACGACATCAAGGTGAGTTTCGAGTTCGACCAGTCACCGTACGTCACCAACTCGATGAAGGGGGTGGCATTCGAGGGGCTGCTCGCGGCTGGCCTCGTCGGCCTGATGGTGCTGATATTCCTCCGCGACTGGCGCTCGGTGATCGTCGTCGTTTTGAACATCCCGTTCGCGCTCATCGCTGCCTTGGTGGCCCTCTGGCTCACGGGCGAGTCGATTAACCTGATGACACTTGGCGGGCTGGCCCTCGCGGTCGGCATCCTCGTGGACGAGTCGACAGTCGCAGTCGAGAACATCCACGTGCAAATGGAGAAGACGCCATCGGTGGCACTGGCGGTGTGGCGGGGGGTGACCGAGACGGCAGTGCCTCGGCTGCTGGCCATGCTGTGCATCCTAGCCGTGTTCATTCCATCGTTCGTGATGGAAGGGGCGGCCCGCGGGCTATTTCTTCCCCTCGCGCTCGCCGTCGGTTTCTCCATGATCGCGAGCTACATTTTGTCGAGCACGTTCGTCCCGGTCCTCTGCGTCATGCTGTTCAAGCCCAGGCACCACGGCCCGGCGGTTCCTGTGAAGCCGGGGGCTTACGGGCGGGCGGTAGGCAGGCTGACCGCGTTACGTTGGGCGTTGGTGCCCGCGTACCTCGCGCTCGCTGGCGTGACCGTGGCACTCGTCGGCCCTCAACTCGGCACCGAGATCTTCCCACAAGTGGACGCCGGCTCGTTCCAGCTTCGGCTCCGTGCTCCAACCGGCACTCGCATTGAAGAAACAGAAGCGATCACGCAAGAAGCCCTCCGTTACATCGGAGAAGAGGTGCGGGCCGCCGGCGGCGAGGTCGAGATCACACTCGGGTATGTCGGGGTCGTTGCGTCCAGTTATCCAATCAATGCCGTGTACCTGTGGATGGGCGGGCCGCACGAATCCGCGATCCGAATCGCCCTCAAGCTGGGCCTCGTCCGTATCGAAGCGTTGAAGGCCCGCCTCCGCGAGAAACTCCCCGCTCACCTCCAGGCATGGACAGCGGCTCGGTGGAAGCAGCAGCCGTTCGTGTTATCGGCCGAGGTTGCCGAGCGGCGGGCGAAGGAACTCCGCCTATCGTTCGAGCCTGCCGACATCGTCAACGAGGTGATGAGCTTCGGCTCTCCCACCCCGGTCGAGGTACAGGTTGCCGGGTCGAACGTGGCGGCCAACCGGGTCCACGCCGAGAAGATCCGTGTCGAGTTGGCCAAGATCCCGGCTCTGAAAGACCTCCAGTTCTCCCAACCGCTCGACTACCCGACCATTGAGGTGAAGGTGGATCGAGAGAAGCTCGCGGCGAGCGGGGGAACAGCTGCAGATGTGGCCCGGGCGATTACCCCATTCACCTCATCCAGCCGGTTCACCGTCCCGAACTACTGGCGAGACCCAGCGTCCGGCATCGGCTACCAAGTCCAGGTCGAAGTGCCGTTCGTACTGGTCAACTCGGCGAAGGACCTGGAACTTGTACCCGTGATGGCGAACGGATATGGAAGCGTCCTGGTGCGGGACGTCGGGGTAGTGAAGGAGGGCACGATGCCCGGCGAGATTGACCGGTATAACATGAAGAGGGTTGTGAGTCTGACAGCGAACATCCAGGACGACGACCTCGGCGATGTGTCTGGAGAGGTAGCGAAAGCAATCACAGCGGCGGGCGACCCGCCGAAGGGCGTCTCGGTCGACGTTCGCGGGCAGATCACCCCATTCAACGAACTGTTCCGCGGGCTGGCGTTCGGCCTCGCAGTCGCGGTGGTCGTGATCGGCCTGATGTTGACCGCATACTTCCAGTCGATCCGTCTCGCACTCGTGGCCGTGGCTCCCGTGCCGGCGGTCCTGGCGGGGGTGGTTGTGATGCTGTTCGCAACCGGTTCCACGCTCAACCTCCAGTCGTTCATGGGGGCGATCATGGCCGTCGGTGTGGCGACCGCGAACGCGATCCTGCTCGTTACCTTCGCCGAGCGGGCGAGGATGGAAGGAATGACCGCACGCGAAGCTGGACTCGAGGGCGCACGAACCCGCGTCCGGCCAATCCTGATGACCAGTTGCGCGATGATCGCCGGGATGGTGCCGATGGCCCTCGGTATCGGCGAGGGCGGCGACCAAACCGCCCCGCTCGGCCGGGCGGTCATCGGCGGGCTGGCCGCGGCGACGCTGACAACCCTCATCGTCCTACCGGCCATCTTCGCCCTGATCATGGGCCGATCCCTGGCCAGGTCCGCGTCCCTCAGCCCGTTCAACCCTGCCAGCCGCCACTACGTTCCAGACGCAGCCGCGAGCTCATCGGAGACCACCCATGCGTCGTGACCGCAGCCTATTGCTCGTTTCCGCACTCCTCACCGTTGTGGCGTCGGGCTGCGACCGTAAGCCCCCGGCCCCGGCAGGATCGGCCGCACCGGCTGGTCCACAGATCAGTGTGGTGAAGCCGGAGATGCGACCTCTGAAACGCGAGGTCGAACAGCCGGGGACCGTCGTGGCGTTCGAGGAGACGGCGCTTCACGCCAAACTCACCGGCTTCGTTGAGTCAATCGAGGAAGACCCGGAAAAGCTGGCATTAATCGCGAAGAACACCCCCGAGAAGGAGGTGTGGCCAAAGCACGACCGCCTCTACGACATCGGCAGCCGCGTCAAAAAAGACCAGGTGCTGGCCCGGTTGTTGATCCCGGAATTGGACGAGGAGCAGAAGCAGAAAGAGGCCCTGGTCAGGCAGGCCGATGCCGAGGTCATCCAGGCACAGAAGGCACACGCAGCGGCGATGGCTGGGGTGACGGCGGTGAATGCGGCGGTGGCCGAGGCAGACGCTGGCGTGGACCGCGCACAGGCTTTGCTTGAGAGCTGGCAGAAGGAGGTGACACGTGTCGCCAAGTTGCTCAGCGGAGGAGTCGGGGACAGCCAGACCCGCGACGAAACACAGAACCAGTTCAAGGCCGCCGAGGCAACGCTGAAAGGAGCGAACGCCAAGGTGCTGTCGGCCAAGGCTGCGGTGACAAAAGCCGAGGCGGACCGGGATAAGGCTACCGCCGACATCGACGCGGCGAAAGCTCGCGTGGACGTGGCGAAAGCTGAGGCCGGACGGCTGAAGGCGCTGCTGGCGTATACGGAGATCAAGGCTCCGTTCGACGGAATCATCACCCGTCGTGCAGTGAACACTCGGGATCTGGTTAACGCAAACGAGAAGGTCGCTTTGTTTAGCGTGGCGAGGATCGACACTGTGCGAGTGGTGGTGCAGGTGCCAGAAGCCGACGCGGGACTGGTCGCCGTTGGGCAAACCGTCCGACTCACTCTCCAAACGGGCCAGGCATCTGAACAGACCGGAAAGGTGATCCGAACCTCGTGGTCGCTGGAGCCGGGGTCACGCACTCTGCGGACCGAGATCGACATGCCCAACCCAAAGGAGTTGATTCGTCCAGGGATGTACGCTTACGCCAAGTTGACGGCGGAGTTGCCAGCCGCATGGTCAATACCAGTGGCAGCGGTCGGGAAGGTTAACGATGAGTCAGTGATCTACCTCGTCGAGAGCGGCAAGGCGGTTCGCGTCCGGGTGGAACTCCACCGAGGGGATAGTCAGTTCATGCAAATCCGACGCTACAAGAAACCCAATGCGAGCGACTGGACCGAGATCATTGGAACCGAATCGATCGCAACCCCGGCCTCGGCACTGACAGACGGGCAGGCTGTCCCGTAGGGAGACTCACAAACGATCTCGACTGTCGGCGGATTGCGAAAGGCTTCGACCGACGCTACGCTCTCACGACCAGGTCGTCTTCGGCTCCAAAACCGCTGTTCCCGTCACCGATGTGTCTGCGGGAACTCTGTGAAATCGTGGTAGCCGAACAGGTCGATCTCGTTGGCATGTTCACGAACCAGGCGCCGCAAGTGCGTCAGGCTCACCACCCGCTGCTCGTTGTCGTCGGCCCGCTGGGCTGTCAGCGCCGACACTGGATGGTCGTCCGTCGCCAGTTCGATCCGCAGGTAGTAGGCATCCCCGACGTGGAGTACCCAGCGGTCGCCCTGCCGGATCGCCACTCCGCAGTGGCCCAGGGTGTGACCGGGGAGCGGGACCAGCAACACTTCTGACTCGAATCCCAGGTCAAGCCGCCGGGACTCCAGCCCGAACCATCGTTCCGTTGACGCGCCGGTCGTCTTCCAGATTGGGCCGTGGACGAAGTGTGCTGGCAAATACCGCCAGTGCCCCGTCGTCACCGCAGCGTGCTCCTCCTCGGCCATATGCACCCGGGCGTGCGGAAAGTCGGCAAGTCCCCCCGTGTGGTCCGGGTCGCCGTGGGTGAGCATAATGTCCCGCACATCCGCCAGATGGAAGCCGAGGCGTTCGACCTGACGGGCAGCGGTCTGCTCCTCGTGGAACTGGAACCCGGCAATGTCGATGAGCGGAAGACCGATCCGTTCCAACGGGCGCGCCACGTCGAGCAGCCCGATCCCGGTGTCCACGAGCGCCAACCCATTGCGGTCTTCGAGCAGCAAGCAGTGACAGGACGCCGCCGGTTGCGGAGGAGAGTGCAAGGTGCCACAGTTCAGGTGGTGAATCGTCGTCATCCGGCATCCTTAGAAACGGTGGCGTAATGATCGGAATCGTTACCGGTGGTGAGTAAGGTGTTTCCCCCTCACCCGGCTCGCAAAGCCTCGCCGACCTCTCCCCCCGAAACCGGGGGCGAGGTGGGGGTGCTT